>QWCH01000247.1_pt1 | contig 99714 bp, 76 predicted proteins | sample 1972671 | NCBI WGS metagenome assembly QWCH01 (sample SAMN09866713, study PRJNA288562) | Human gut metagenome isolate term3_stool, whole genome shotgun sequencing... | isolation source: gut | host: Homo sapiens | place: USA: California
GGGTATAAAAGTAAATAAGGGTAACTTCACAGCCACCCTTATTCGATTTAACCAAAACCTTAACTATGAAAAAATTTACGTTTTTCGTATGCAAATATAGTGCTCGGAATTGAACTGTGCAAACCTTTGGAGGTTTATTTTTATAGAATACAAGATTTTAAATTTTATTAACGAGAACGAAATGACGAATCAGGAAAATGGCGTAGACTTAAAATCTACAGCCGCAAATGAGGAAAAAAAGTTGTTCATCGAGACCTACGGGTGCCAGATGAATGTAGCGGACAGTGAGGTGGTCGCCTCCATTATGAAAATGGACGGATACACCCTGACTGACAAGATTGAAGATGCTGATGCTGTCTTCGTAAATACCTGTTCTGTGCGTGATAATGCGGAACAGAAGGTTTACGGGCGACTACAGTATTTCCAGTCGCTGAAACGCAAAAAGAAATCGCTGATCGTCGGCGTACTGGGATGTATGGCCGAACGGGTGAAAGAAGAGTTGATCAATGTGCATCATGCAGACCTCGTGGTCGGGCCGGATTCTTATATGGATCTGCCGAATCTGGTCGGGGCTGTCGAGCATGGGGAAAAGGCGATCAATGTGGAACTATCCACACAGGAGACCTACAAAGATGTGATGCCGCTGAAGCTGGGTGGCGTGCATATCTCTGGTTTTGTGTCGATCATGCGCGGATGTAATAATTTCTGTACCTATTGCATCGTGCCCTATACCCGTGGCCGGGAACGTAGCCGGGATGTGGAAAGTATCCTGAATGAGATCCGGGATATGCGCGATAAAGGTTTTAAAGAAGCCACCCTGCTGGGGCAGAATGTCAACTCATATGCTTTTGAAAAAGATGGTGAAACTGTAACATTCCCGATGTTACTGGAGCGGGTTGCGCTGGAAGCTCCGAATATGCGTATCCGTTTTGTGACCTCCCATCCGAAAGATATGAGCGACGATACGCTTCGTGTGATTGCCGCCCATAATAATATATGTAAGTATATCCATCTTCCTGCCCAATCCGGCAGTTCGAAGATTTTGAAAGTGATGAACCGTAAATATACCCGTGAATGGTATCTGGACCGTATCGCTGCTATCCGTCGCATCGTGCCGGAAGCATCTATTGCTACCGACCTGTTCTGTGGTTTCCATTCGGAGACGGAAGAAGACTATCAGGAAACACTTTCGCTGATGCGTGAAGTGAGGTATGATGCTGCTTTCCTGTTCAAATATTCGGAACGTCCCGGAACCTATGCCGCCAAACATCTCCCGGATACCGTTTCGGAAGAAGAGAAAGTACGCCGTTTACAGGGGATGATCGATTTGCAGAATCAGTTATCCGAGGAAAGCAACCTGCGTGATATCGGTAAAGAGTTTGAAGTGCTGATCGAAGGATTTTCCAAGCGTTCGCGTGAACAGTTATTTGGCCGTACCAGCCAGAACAAGGTGGTTATTTTTGATAAGAAGAATTATAAAGTCGGTCAGTTTGTGAAAGTACGGATCAATCGTGCGTCTTCAGCAACGTTATTTGGTGAAACGATAGACTAATTTAATTGTATATCAAGTAGATAATAAGACACGGCTTTATGTCAGATTCTGATAAAAGCTGTGTCTTTTTTTATTCATAAGTAATTAGTTCTGATAGAACTAACCCATTTATGACACGCAAATATAGTTTATTTTAAACAAGTTAGCTCTATTATTAAAGAAAAACGATATTTGACTCTGTTTTATAAGTCCTTATTAATCAGTCTCTAAAAAGATATAAATACCTCAGTTCTATCAGAACTAATGCATTCTGTATTGTCTGTAGATACATGAAATATATAGTTTCTGATGGAATGAAGAGTGAAATGAGGTATGTAGAATTGTCTGATGCTCAATTGTGGAAATTGATAATTGAAAAGGATAAAGTTGCGTTTGAACAACTTTACCGGCGTTATTATTCTCCATTATTGGCATATGCTCTTTCTTTCTGTAATGATGAAGATATGGCAAAAGATTGCATTCAGGATTTATTTGTAAAGTTGTTTGTTTCAGAAACATTATCTTCGATTGAATATATTAGGGCCTATTTGTATAAATCACTTAGAAATCTTTTACTCGACAAATCGAGTAGGGTGGTTGGTAGTGTTAGTTTAGAAGAAAATATGGTTGCTGATTTTCTGGTGGAAGATGTAGAATTGGTACGATTGTTTGAAAAGGAAGATGACTATCTAGAGAAAAGTAGATTGTTGATGAATGCCTATAACCAGTTATCGGCGAACCAAAGGAATGCAATATATCTTTATTTTATCAAAGAGTTTTCGTGGGATGAAATGGCTGTGTCTTTAGATATTAATCCACATTCGTGTATGAATCTGGTAGCCCGTGCTGTTGCCAAATTGCAAAGGATGGTGGCAGGAGAGAAAAAAAAATAAATTTTTTTCTGAAAAAGTGAGGAGTAAAAATCTCTTTTCCAGTTATACTATTGTCAAGATAATAACATGGAAGAGAATTATAAACAATTTCAAAGAGTTACAGACCGATTAATTACTTATCTCCGCTTTCGTGATAATGAACGCAAGCAGGGTGAAGATGAAGTATGGGAAAAAATAGAGAAGGGACTTGTTTCAAAGAAAGTCTTTTCTTTGAAACGGCGTATTTATATGGGGATAACAGCTGTAGCTGCTGTGGTTATATTTTTATTTTTCTTTTTCTTTATTGAATATAAGCAACCTGGCAATTCTGATTCTTTGGACAAATATGTTGCATTACTGGAGGAGCCTGTTTTGGATAGCTCCCAGATTCAAGTCTATTTATCTTCTCAGGATAAAATAACTGTTGAAGAAAAGACTGCTTCGGTTACATATTCTTCTAAAGGAAGTGTATTAATTAATGAAGAAAAACAAGAAACCGACTCTTTGGAGAAAGTAGAACAAGAGTATAACCAGATTGTGGTACCGAAGGGAAAATTTACCCACCTGACTCTATCCGATGGTTCAACCGTGCATATTAATTCAGGGACGCGTGTGGTTTATCCTCGTGTGTTTTCCGGTAATCACCGGGAAATATATGTGGAGGGAGAAGTTTGTCTGAATGTGACAAAAAATGAGAAACTCCCGTTTGTTGTTAAAACGACTTCCTTTGATGTAGAGGTATTGGGCACAACATTTAATGTGAGTGCATATAAGAATGACCGGAATAATGAAGTCGTGCTGGTTAATGGTTCTGTCCGTTTATCCGACCGGAATAAAAATAAGATAGAATTGAAGCCGGATCAGTTAGCTGCTATTAATAATGGGAAAATAGGAGTGGTAAAAAAAGTCGAAGCGGTAGATTATATTGCCTGGACAGATGGATTGCTGATCCTCCAATCCGAACCTTTATCCAATGTGTTTAAAAAGTTGGAACGTTTCTATGGAGTAACGATCGACGTATCTCCTGAGGCCAGCCAGTTGAAAATGCGCGGTAAAGTCGATTTGAAACAGTCGTTGGACGATTTGATCATCCTGATTTCTTCTACAGCCCCGATTGTGTGGACGAAGACAGATACGGGGTATTTCATTCATAAAAAAGAGAGATAGATGATATATTGTTTAACCTTAAATAAAATGATAAGCCTATGATATAAGAACACAGAAAATAAAAAATCCGGATAGTATTAGCGGTACTATCCGGAATCTCAGATTGAACCAATAGCATAAAGGTTAAATCCTTAAATCACAAAGATATGAATTATAATACATTTAAAATGAAGTGGATGATAAAAAAAATCAAAATCCTCTTCTTTGTTAATCTTTTTTTGACAATTTCGTTAAATCTTGATGCTGCTTCGATATCGAATTATGCTCAAGTAAAACAATTTACATTCCATTTTGAGAAAAGTAGAATACAAGACGTTTTTAATTATATAGAGCAAAACAGTGAGTTTGTATTTCTTTTTTACGAAAAAGTGTTGGACACGAATCGTAAAGTGAATGTTTCCGTAAAAGATGAATCCATAGAATCGGTGTTGAATAAGTTATTGAAGGATACTCCGGTGACATATGAGATTAAAGATCGGCAGGTTGTATTAAAAAAGAAAGAAGAGAGGCCTTTGCCTGTTTCTACATCGACTTCGCAGCAGCAAAAGAATGTGACGGGAAAGGTCATGGATGAGACAGGGGAACCGTTACCGGGGGTCGCTATTGTAGTTGAAGGTTCTCCACGTGGGGTAACAACGGATATTGACGGAACTTTTAGTATAGAAGTGAAGAATACCGATAAGCTGACATTCTCTTATTTGGGAATGGAACCTCAGACAATTCCGGTAGCAAGCAAGAAAGAATTGATCGTAACTTTGAAAGCAAAGGTGGATGAATTGGAAGAGGTAACGGTTGTTGCTTTTGCCAAACAGAAAAAAGAAAGTGTGATTGCCTCCGTTTCAACGATTAAACCTTCTGACCTGAAGGTCCCTTCCAGTAACTTGACGAATGCTTTTTCCGGGCGTATTGCAGGTATGATCTCTTATCAGCGTACGGGGGAACCTGGAGAAGATAATTCGGATTTCTTTATTCGTGGTGTGACGACTTTTGGTACCGGAAAGTCCAATCCATTGATCTTAATTGATGGAGTAGAGATGACTACAGAGGATCTGGCCCGTTTGACAACAGATGATATAGCCAGTTTTTCTATTATGAAAGATGCAAATGCAACCGCTCTTTACGGGGCTCGTGGTGCGAATGGTGTTATTCTTGTCAGTACCAAAGAAGGTAAAGAGGGAAAGGTCAGCATTTCCGTTCGTGCGGAAGGTTCGTTCTCTTCTCCGACTGAACAAGTGGGGATTGCTGATCCGGTCACTTATATGCGTATGCACAATGAAGCTGTGCGTACACGTGACCCGTTGGCTGCCTTACCTTATTCTACATCAAAAATAGTAAATACGGAAAAAGGATTAAATCCTCTCCAATATCCGGCTATCGATTGGCGTGATATGTTATTCAACAATCATACGTTCAATCAACGTTACAACATGAGTATTAGCGGCGGTGGTAAAATAGCCCGTTATTATGTAGCAGCAGCTTATAATAAGGACAATGGTATCATTAAGATGGATAAACGTAATAATTTTAATAATAATATCAGTATTAATAAGTATATATTGCGTTCGAATATTAATATAGACCTGACAAAATCGACTGAAATCGTTGTCCGTCTGCATGGGGCCTTTGATGATTATTCCGGTCCGTTAGACGGTGGATCGTCTTTATATAGTAAGGCCGTAAATGCCAGTCCTGTATTGTTCCAACCTTATTATCCGGCTGACGAATCAAATAAATATACTTCCCATATTCTTTTCGGTAATTATGGGGAAGGTAATTATTCGAATCCTTATGCCGATATGGTTAAAGGCTATCAGGAATATAGCCGTTCGACCATGTTAGCTCAATTTGAGGCAAAACAGAAACTGGATTTTATTACAGAAGGATTATCTGCAAGAGCATTGTTTAATGTGAACCGATATTCTAAACTGGGTAATTCAAATTCATATAAACCGTTTTATTATTCATATTCTGCCAATCCGGATAGTCCGGACTTATATAAATTGACAGCGTTGAATCCGGATGGCGGTACGGAATATCTGGAGTTTGCAACCGGGGCCCGGGAGGTAACCAGTACCTTGTATTTTGAAGGTGCGCTTGCTTATCAGAGAGAATTTAATGATAAGCATAATGTGTCCGGTATGTTAGTTTATACAATGCGCGATTATGTAGATAGTAATGCGGAGACATTGCAGTTGGCTCTTCCGCATCGTAATATAGGATTAGCCGGACGTTTTACTTATGGATACGATAGCCGTTATTTTGTGGAGGGTAACTTTGGTTATAATGGTTCCGAAAGGTTTGCTAAAAATGAACGTTTCGGTTTTTTCCCTTCTATCGGTTTAGGTTGGATAGTATCCAATGAGTCTTTTATGAAACCTTATTCCGGGTGGTTGAGCAAATTGAAATTGAAGGCTACATATGGATTAGTCGGTAACGACCAGATTGGCGAGGATAAAGACCGTTTCTTTTATCTTTCCCAAGTAAATGCAAATGATTCGGGGAAAGGATTTACTTTCGGTGAATATTTTAATTATACCAGAAATGGTGTTTCTATATCCCGTTATGAAGACCCTTTTATTACCTGGGAAATAGGAAAGAAAATGAATTTGGGACTTGAGTTGAATTTGTGGAATAGTTTGGAGTTGCAGGTAGATTACTTTACAGAACATCGTTCGAATATTCTACAGGAACGTGCATATATTCCGACTACAATGGGATTGCAGGCTACTCCTCAGGCTAATGTCGGTAAGGCAAAAGGAGGAGGTATAGATATTTCTCTTGACTATAATCATTCTTTCTCAAAAGATTTATGGGCATCTATGCGTGGTAATTTCACGTATGCAAGTAGTGAATATGTGGAATATGAAGAACCCGATTACAGTGATACTCCCTGGTTGTCACGTAAAGGAAAGAAAATATCCCAGACATGGGGATTGGTTGCTGAACGTTTATTTCTGGATGAAGAAGAGGTCAAAAATTCACCAAGACAAACTTTTGGTGATTATGGTGCCGGTGATATCAAGTATAAGGATATTAATGGTGACCAGATTATTGATGACCGTGATATGGTGCCTATCGGCTTCCCGAAAACTCCGGAGATAAATTATGGTTTCGGTCTTTCCGCGGGTTATAAAAGTTTTGATTTCTCTTGTTTCTTCCAGGGTTCGGCTCGTTCTTCTTTCTGGATTGATCCTGCAAAAACTGCTCCATTTGTAGGAAATACAGCTCCGAGGGCCTTGTTACAATATTATGCAGATGACCATTGGTCTGAAGATAATAAAAATATTTACGCTTTGTGGCCCAGGCTATCGGCTAGTCAGGTCAAAAATAATGAGCAAACCAGTACCTGGTTTATGCGGGATGGTGCATTCATTCGTTTAAAAACGGTAGAAGTAGGCTATTCTTTGCCTCAGAAATGGGTAAAAGCAATAAATCTAGCTAATGTGAGGCTTTATGTGACCGGCAACAACCTTTGTGTCTGGTCGAAATTTAAAATGTGGGATCCTGAGCTGGCTGGTAATGCTTTTAATTACCCGTTACAGCGTGTGTTTAATTTTGGAGTCAATATTAACTTATAAATCAGAATATTATGAAATGCTTTTCGAGATTGATCATAATTGCATTGACTTTTTTCTCTACCTCATGTGCAGATTATCTGGATATTGTGCCGGATGATATTGCAACGATAGAGAAATCGTTTAATAATAGGGCGGCAGCAGAACGTTTCTTCTTTACTTGTTACAGTTATCTTCCGAATCCGACGGATATTTGGAGTAGTACGGAGTTGATGACCGGAGATGAGATATGGTGGGATATTGATCAGCCTAACTGGGTCACTAATCCGGTGACTTATATTGCCAAAGGAAGTCAGAATGCCAATAACCCGTACCTGAATTATTGGGACGGCGAACAAAGTGGAAAGAAATTGTTTGTGGCAATACGCGACTGCAATATTTTTCTGGAAAATATTGACCGGGTACATGATATGGAGGATTATGAAAGAAACCGTTGGATTTCGGAAGTCAAATTTTTGAAAGCCTATTATCATTACTATTTAATGACTTTATACGGACCTGTTCCAATCATTGATGAGAACTTACCGGTTTCGGCTTCTCCGGAAGATGTTCGTGTATACCGGGAGCCGGTGGATGATGTTGTGGAATATATTGTAAATTTGATAAATGAGGCTATCCCCGACCTTCCGCTTGAAATCGCAGATAAGACAAATGAAGCTGGACGTATCACGCAGCCTATAGCCGTTGCTATTAAAGCAAAAGCTTTAGTCTGGGCTGCCAGCCCGTTATTTAACGGTAATGCGGATTATATACATTTTGTAGATAATCAGGGACGGAAACTGATAGACACTGAATTTAAAGTGGAGAAATGGCAACGTGCGGCGACAGCACTAAAAAATGCGATAGATACCTGTGAGCTGGCAGGACATCAATTGTATACTTTTAGACCGACCACTTCTATATCTGATACAACTGCATTAAAGTTGACACTTCGTTCTGCATTTTCTGAAAAATGGAATAAAGAGGTTGTTTGGGGATCGACACATGATGTGGGAGCTTTACAAAAATATTGTATGCCTCACCTGGTCGTAAACAATCTGGGGAACGGAACAAATGAAATATGTGCTACTCTGAAGATTGCAGAACAGTTTTATACTGAAAACGGTATTCCTATCGATGAGGATCCTTCATGGGACTACGAAAACAGATACGATACGCAAAAGGTTACGGATAAGGATAAGTTTTATCTGGAACCGGGTGAGGTGACAGCCAAGCTTCATTTTAACCGAGAACCTCGTTTTTATGCGACCCTGGGATTTGACAGATCTGTTTTTGAAGGTGCCGGTAAAATTACGGATAATGATAAATGGTATCTGCATGCTCGTAAGAGTGAAATATCCGGGTTCAGAAGTACGGGTGAACATATTCCGACCGGCTATTTTATTAAGAAGTTGATCAATTATGAAACAACTGCAGGGACGGCTTCCAATACTTATAACGGAGTTCGTTATTCATTTCCGCTAGTTCGTATGTCCGATCTCTATCTTTTATATGCCGAGGCTTTGAATGAAGCAAACTCTACTCCTGTGGCGGACGTTTATGGATATATTGATAAAGTTCGGGAGCGTGCCGGATTAAAAGGTGTTGTTGAATCCTGGAAGAAATCTAAACTGGCTAATAAACCGAATACACAGGAAGGAATGAGAGAGATCATTCATCAGGAACGTCTGAATGAACTGGCTTGTGAAGGGGTTCGAGCCGGTGATTTGCGCCGTTGGAAAGAAGCCATGGATTATTTGAATCAACCGGTCAGAGGCTGGAATTATCAAGGAGAAACAGTCGACTCTTATTATACGGTGGTTACTTATGCTAACCGTATATTTAAGACTAAAGATTATCTATGGCCAATTAAAACAAATTCTATAACAATTAATTCGAATCTGGTACAGAATCCTGGCTGGGAGTAATATCTAGAAATAATAAAAGAGAACGTTATGAAACAGTTAATATATTCATTTTTCTTGTTGGTATTGATCTCATGTGCAGAAGATCATATCGGACAAACTCCAACGGATGGTACAGCCCCATCAACGATCACGGCAGTGGAGGTAGAAAGTACACCCGGTGGGGCTAAGATATCGTATACAATACCTAAAGAAACCGATATCTCATATGTGAAGGGTGTTTATTATGTTAATAACCGGGAACATGTGGTGAGGTCTTCGATTTATAAAAACAGTTTGGAAATTGAAGGTTTGGGAACGACGGACCCATTAGATGTCACATTATATGTCGTTGATCATAGTGAGAATGTTTCTGAACCGTTCGTGGTGACCATCAACCCGTCAACGCCGATAGTCGATCTTATATTGAGCTCTGTAAAATTGCAGGCAGACTTTGGAGGTGTCAATGCTACCTGGGACAATGAATTAGGCTCTGAGATAGGTTTAACTATAATGGCGACAAACAGTAAAGGTGAATTGGAAGATGGGGAAACATATTATTCGAATATGAAAGAAGGTGATTATTCCTTTAGAGGTTATGATGATATCAAACGAGTGTTTGCCTTATATCTGACTGATAAGTGGGGAAATGTTTCTGATACCATTAAACAGGAGGTTTCTCCGTATTATGAAATGCAGTTGGATAAGAGTAAGCATAAACGACTTCTTTTACCGAAAGATCGTAACACCAATTATAGTGCAGGTATGACATTCGAAAAAATGTTTGATAATAGTCTTTCGAGTATGTGGCATACGACAGAGAAAGATGGAACTATACCAATCTATTTCACAGTGGATTTAGGTGTCGATGCAAAATTGAGTCGTTTTAAGCTGTATCATCGTGACGGCACGTCCTGGTTCTATAAACATTACAACCCTAAAACATTCGAAGTATGGGCTACCGATACTTATAAAGAAGGAATGGATGATGAGTATTGGACGGAAGAGTGGAAAAAGGACTGGGTACAAGTTGGTGATTTTCTCACTTTGAAGCCTTCGGGTGAAGGCGATGTAACCAATGAGGATGCGGAATATGCATCTAAAGGCTTTGAATTTTCCGCACCTTTAGATTTGAAGAAAGTACGTTATCTGCGTTTTGTTGTGAAAAGTACATGGTCGGGAGCTGCTTATTTGCATATTGCTGAATTGACTTTCTGGGGTAATGATCAATAAACTATTAAAATGAGAATCAGAATGAAAAGTATAATAAAAAACATTGCAGGGTTTATTTGTGTCATCATAGGATTAAACAGTTGTGAAAATATCAATGATGTACATGAGGAGTATCTGAAAAGGGGAGAAGAAATCTATACTGGCGTTGTAGATTCATTGGAGGCCTATCCTGGAAATGAGCGTATTAAATTTACTTGGATGATCAATGCGGATCCTCGTATTACTAAAACAGTAATTTACTGGAATGACGGGGGAGATTCTGCTGTTGTAGAAGTGAATCGTACTCAACCAGGTGTTATGCGGATGGAAACAAATTTGAATCTGCCTGAGAATAGCTATATTTTTAAATTTGTGACAAAAGATGACGAAGGGCATAAATCGTTAAATGTAGAAAAAACAGCAGATATTTACGGTTCCAAATATGTTTCGACTTTGCGAAACAGGGAAATACGAACAGTAGTAGCTCAGGAAGGTAATAGCGTTAAGTTGACCTGGAGTTCAATAGAGAGCGAGACTTTATTGTATACCATGATCATTTATACAGATAATACTGATCCGTCTAATCCTAAAATAGTTGAGGAGAAAGTGGAGAATGATACATCGGAGACTGTTCTCTCAAACTTGAAAGCAGGAGATGAATTTACCGTGGTGTCTGTTTATCAACCATTTGGCTCTCTGGATACCTTTGAAGCGAGTGCAACGGTTTATCATGTCCCGATTGCGGAATAGTAACTGAAAGATGATTATGAACTGATGGTATGCAGATAATACGTTCGAGAGGTGTTATTTTGCATACCATTAGTATGTTCGGAGATCGTTTATTCTAAATAGTAGAATGTATAAATGAGATAACAAACAAGATATTCGAAATGAAACAGAAAATAGCATTCTTTATTCTTACATTACTCTGTATTGGATGTACAAAAGATCCGCAGATTCAGGCCGCTTATGATTTGATCGAGCGTGTTACGCCCGGCTACGGCCAACAGTTTAAACTGGAATTGATAGAACCTGTCAATGGGGAAGACGCTTACGAGATCGCATCCACTGATGGAAAAATACTTCTTCGGGGTAACAACACCGTTTCCCTGGCAACGGCTTACAATCAATATCTGAAATATACTTGCAATGCACATGTTTCTTGGTTTGGCAACCAGCTTGATTTACCGGAACAATTGCCGCTTCCGGAAAAGGGAATAAAAAATACGATTAATGGCAAGTATAGAGTGTATATGAATTATTGTACCGGCAGTTATACCGCCTCCTGGTGGGACTGGGAGCGTTGGCAGAAGGAGCTGGATTATATGGCGATGAACTCCATTAATATGCCGCTCTCGGTTGTCGGACTTGAAGCGGTCTGGTATAATACATTGCTGAAATACAATTTTACAGATGAAGAAGCACGTGCCTTCCTGGCTGGTCCCGGACATTTTGCCTGGCAATGGATGCAAAATCTGCAAAGCTATGGCGGTCCGTTACCTAAATCCTGGATAGACAGCCATGTGGAACTGGGAAAAAAGGTCATCAACCGTCAATTGGAATTGGGAATGCAGCCTATACAGCAAGGATTTTCCGGTTATGTACCGCGTGAACTGAAAAATAAATATCCTGATGCAAAAATACAGTTGCAACCTTCCTGGTGTGGTTTTACCGGTGCTGCGCAACTGGATCCGACCGATTCGTTGTTCAGTGCTTTCGGTCGTGATTTCCTGGAAGAAGAAAAGAAACTGTTTGGTGCGCATGGCGTGTATGCTGCCGATCCGTTTCATGAAAGCCGGCCGCCGATCGATACCCCGGAATACCTGAGTGCCGTTGGAAATTCCATCTATAAATTATTTCAGGATTTCGATCCTTCTGCTTCCTGGGCGATGCAGGCCTGGAGCCTTCGCGAGCCGATCGTAAAAGCTGTTCCCAAAGAACATCTTCTGATACTCGACCTGAACGGGGGGAGAAGCAGACAGGAAAATACTTGTTGGGGGTATCCTGTAGTTGCAGGTAACCTGCATAACTTCGGAGGCCGTATCAACCTGCATGGCGATTTACGTTTGCTGGCATCTAATCAATATGCTGTTGCCAAACAGAAATCACCTAATGTTTGCGGTTCCGGTTTGTTTATGGAATCGATTGAACAAAATCCGGTTTATTATGACCTGGCTTTTGAAATGCCGCTTCATGCCGATGAAGTGGATATCGAAGAATGGCTGGGTAATTATGTGGAGCGTCGTTATGGTGCAGTTTCTGAAAATGCGCATAAGGCTTGGTTGCATCTGCTTGAAGGTCCGTATCGTCCCGGTACGAATGGTACGGAACGTAGTTCTATTATTGCAGCCCGTCCGGCATTGAATATAAAAAAATCAGGTCCGAATGCCGGATTAGGCATTCCGTACTCTCCTTTACTGGTAATCCAGGCACAGGGCTTACTTTTGAAAGATGCCGATAAGCTGAATGCTTCTACTCCATATCGTTTCGATGTGGTCGATATTCAGCGGCAATTAATGTCGAACCTGGGACAGGCCATCCACAAAAAAGTGGCAGAAGCATTTGTAAAGAAAGACAAAGCGGCTTTCACTTTACATAGTAACCGTTTTCTGGAAATGCTTCGTGACGTAGATGTTTTGCTGCGTACACGTCCGGAATTCAATTTCGATAAATGGCTGACCGATGCCCGTAGCTGGGGCACTACGAATGAGGAAAAAGACTTGTTCGAAAAAGATGCCACGGCATTAGTGACTGTCTGGGGAGCTGATGGCGATCCGCTGATCTTCGATTACTCCTGGCGTGAGTGGACCGGCCTGATCGATAGCTATTACCTGAAACGTTGGGAAAAGTTTTATGCCATGTTGCAGGAACATTTGGATGAAGGAAAAGAGTATTCGGAAAAAGGTCTTCCTATGACTCATGGTCGTGAAGCCTTTCGCGCGAATGACTTCTATAGCGAGCTTGGCGACTGGGAATTGGAGTTCGTCTCCCGGACCAATAAAGTCCGTACTCCGATCACGCAGGGTGACGAAATAGAGACGGCTCTGAAGATGTATAAAAAATATGTAACCCTGGCCAGGGAATATTATCAGGATGAAATGAAAGCTGATAATATTCAGGAAGGTGACATTTTTGAGAATCTGGGCGAATGATCTGATTATTATAATTTGTTCTTTCTATTATTTATTCGGGTGTCGGTTTGTTTCTAACTGACACCCGAATTGTTTATTATGGAAAATCATCTGGAAGTAAGAATTTTTGTTTATATCTTTTTTTATATGTTATTGTATTGATTTACAGAGTAGAATAATGTCTGGGTTTTTAAATGAGACGATTAACCCGAGTCAAATGATATTCAATGAGAGAAGGATAAATTAACAGAGTTCTCGTAGGACTACGTTCTTAGTAAATGCAAATTTATACATATATTTATTTATATGAATTAAATAGCATGGAAAAATATAGCAAAACTGCCGTATAACATATATTCCTTTTCTACTGGTTATATTGTTGTGAAAATTTTGCTTTAGATGATTTTATTGATTTGGCATTTACTTGATATACGGTTCTGTTCCTGATTTATGCATATTCATCATTCCTTCCCTATTCTTTGTAATTGTGATTTGTTGAATAAAATATATTAAATAGCTTGGTCGGTGTTTATTTTCCTTACTTTAAATCAAGAAACCTAACATGTTGTTTTATATTGCATTATGTGCCATCCGCAAAGTAAACCATCCTGATGATTTACATAAGTCCTACGAGAACTTAGTATTATAGACTTAATACTACAATCTAAATGTAAAATTATGAGAAGAAGAATGATGTTATTGCTTACCTGTTGTATAATGGGTGTAGGTTTGGTGATGGCTCAGTCGTCTAAGGTAACCGGTAAAGTTCTTTCCGACGAGGATGGAGAAGCGATTATTGGAGCGACTGTGATGGTGAAAGGGACAACTATCGGTACTGTAACTGATGCTGATGGTTTTTTCAATTTGAGTAATGTCCCGAATTCGGCTAAGGTTCTGGAAATCTCGTTCGTCGGAATGGAAACGATGACCGTTAAAATCGCTCCGAATCTGACAATCCGGATGAAAAACTCTTCAGAGATGCTGGATGAAGTGCTGGTTACAGGAACCTATGGTTCGGCAAAGAAATTAGGTTCAATGGTCGGCTCTGTTGCAGCTGTTAAATCAGAAAAGATTTCTAACCGTCCGAGTGCGAACTTTGCTGACGCTTTGCAAGGACAGGTTGCCGGTTTACAGGTATATACCTCTTCCGGCGAACCGAGCGAAAATGTTTCAATGCGTTTGCGTGGTGTCGGTTCTATCAATTCTTCTACGGAGCCTTTATTCGTTTTGGACGGTTCCCCGATTTCCAGCGGTGTTTTTACTGCTTTGAACCCGAGTGATATCGAAAATGTCACTGTTTTGAAGGATGCATCGTCAACATCCATTTACGGGTCACGTGCGGCAAACGGTGTCGTGATAATTACAACAAAGCGTGGTAAAGGTTCAAAACCTACCGTTAGTGTTAAAGGACAGTATGGCTTTTCACAGCCGGCATTGCCTACTACGGAAATGATGAATACGACACAGTATTATAATTTATGGAAAACAATTAAACCCGGAGCAAATCTTTCTACGGTTGAAAAATACATGAATATGGGGATTTCTACCGATTGGGCTGATTATTTCCTGAATGATAATGCCCCGACATGGCAATTGGATGCAAGTATCACAGGGGTAGCAAATAATACAAATTATTTTATTTCAGCTAGTCATTATGATGCGGACGGTGTGGAACCAGCTTCCGGTATGCGCCGTGAAACTTTGCGTAGTAATATCGACTCAAAAGTGTTCAGCTGGCTGCGAGTAGGGCTGAATTTAGGTTTGTCTTATGAAGATTTTGAAACAAACGGATTTGCCAGTACCGGTAATAGCTGGTATAATGTGGGTACTTTGAGCCGTTGGGCTGTCCCTTATGAAACTCCTTATGAAATTATTGAAAATGCCGATGGCAGCATTTCTTATGGCAAACGAAAAGATTTACTGGATGTGCTGGGACTCTGGAATCCCTATTATTTATTGGAAAATCAACCGACAGAAAAGAATAAAATTCGTCTTTATGGAAATATGTTCGAAGAACTGACTCCGGTTAAGGGTTTGACAATTCGTGCCGCTCAAGCTATGGATGCATTTGATTACAGGTATCGCTATAAAAGTTTGCCGGCCAGATATAATAATTATTCGGGTAGCGCTGCCGAAACTTTCCAGCGGTATTCTTCTTTTACGTTGACTAATACGGCTGAATATAAGTTCGATATCAATAAGTTGCATAATATTACAGCTTTGGTCGGACAGGAATCGATCATATACGATGGCAGTTCTTTCGGAACCAGTGTAGACGGTATAACGGATTCTCGTTTGTCGATGGTAAGTCATGGTACCACTTACAAAGCGCCGAGTGCCAGTCTGAAAAAGAAAACGATGAACTCTTTCTTTGCACGCGCAGAATATAATTTCAATGAAAAATATTATCTGGATGCCTCTTACCGTACGGATGGTTCTTCTTTATTTGGAGTAAACAAACGTTGGGCTTCCTTCTTTTCTGTAGGGGCTATGTGGAATATGAAGGAAGAACAGTTCCTGGCGGATGTAGAATGGCTGGACGAATTGCGAGTGAAAGCCAGTTATGGTACAACCGGTAACTCTGCATTTGATGGTGACCCGTATTACCCGTCTTTAGGATTGATCGGTACAGGCCTTTACAACGGAAACCAGAGTTTCGGAGTTTCTTCCGTGCAAAATGACGATCTGACCTGGGAAAAACAAAAAACACTGAATATCGGTTTCAATTCGCGTTTCTTTAATCGCCTGAGCGTCGACTTTGACTTCTATAATAAGGTGACGACGGATATGTTGATGACGATCCCGTTCTCTTATACAACCGGACATGGCTCAGGATGGGGAAATATTGGTAGTATGTTCAACCGTGGTATCGAACTTACCGCATCTTATGATATAATCTCCAATAAGGATCTCTTCTGGAGTGTTTCGGCCAATATAAACTATAACAAGAACCAGATTACAGAATTGTTTGGCGGGCGTGATGAATATGTTGTAGCCAATACCGGTGTTAAATATGAAGTGGGCAAAACGTATGGCGATTTCTATTATGTGAGATGGAAAGGTGTTGATCCGCAGGACGGACAACAAATATGGCTGGACAAAGACGGGAATGAAACAAAAACCTACTCCGAGGATAATGCCGTGTTTACCGGTAAAAATCAGTTTGCTCCATGGGTAGGTGGTTTCAATACTCAGTTTTCCTGGAAGGGCTTCACGCTGAATGCGGACTTTTCTTTCATGCTGGGTAAATATATGATCGACAATAACCGGTACTTCGTTGAAAATCCGAATTTCGTCGGACAGTTAAACCAGGCTGTCGTAATGGAAAATATGTGGACAACACCAGGGCAGATAACGGATATTCCGGCTGCGAATTCTGCTATCCAATTTGATACTCATCTGATTGAAAATGCGTCGTTTATGCGTTTGAAGAATTTAACGATCGGTTATAACTTGCCGGATAATTTGTTGAGAAAAACAGGTTTTATCCGTGGTGTCAGGGTATTTGCTGTAGGTCGTAACTTATTGACTGTTACAAAATATCAGGGAGCAGACCCGGAAGTGGATTCTAACTTGCAGTTGGGTAAATATCCGAATACCCGTCAGTTCTCATTTGGTGCTGAATTTACGTTCTAATAATTTGTAAAAAGAAGAAAATCATGAAGAAAAAATCTATTATATTGTCAGTTGCTACCTGTTGTTTTGCTGCTTTTACAGCTTGCGATATGGATTTGGCTTCGGAAACAAGCATACCTACCAATCAGTCTGTTCAGTCTGTCCAGGACTGTGGAAAATATAGTAATTTGTTTCATGCGGAATGGCGTGGCTATGTGCAAAATAGCTATACTATGGATGCGTTGGTACAGTCCGGACTGATAACGGCTACGGCTGATTACGGAAATACGTATGGTGCTTTTTACCGCTGGGACTATACCATTACAGACGGAGCTTTTTCCGGTTGCTGGAGCGATAATTATAATTTTATAGCAAACGCTAACGTCCTGTTGAAGGGGGCAGAAGCTTTATTAGTTGATAATTCGTTATCGGATGACGATCGGAAAGAAATCCGGCTTTATATGGGGCATGCTTATTTTACAAGAGCATATGCTTATTTTGAGTTGGCTCTCCATTTCTGTAAGAATTATGATCCGTCCACCGCTGCTAACGAATATGGTATTCCTCTTGTTGAAGAATATAATTCGACACCATCTATTGCCGGAACATATCCGGGGCGTAGCACGTTGGAGGAGACTTATAAACAGATCGACAGCGATCTGGCAAAAGCAGAAGAATATGTAACGACAGCAGGAGAGATAAACTCCGCTTATATCACGGCTGATGTGGTAAAAGCATTGAAAGCCAGAATTGCTTTGGAAAAAGAGGACTACCAAACTGCTATATCTACAGCTACTGCGCTGATAAACAGTGGAACCTATCCATTGATGACAGATGGAGATGCTTATGCCGATATGTGGTTGCATGACAACGGAACGGAAGCCATCTGGCAGTTTGCCATGGTGAAAGCCAAGGAAACAGGACCGAACGCCCTGGGTAGCGCATTCAGCGGTATTATCGATAAATTACCCCGCCCTTCTTATTTGCCGACTAACACAGTATTGAATTTGTATGATAAAGACAATGATATTCGTTATAACGCTTATTTTACGTATGATTCAATCGATGCCCAGACTGTTCCGGATTTTATGATTACTTATTGTAAGAAATGGCCGGGTAACCCTGAATTATATGAAGGAAAGAGCAATAACATAAATAAGACCAAGGCTTTCCGTATTTCTGAAATGTATCTGATTGCGGCTGAGGCTTATGCGATGTCGGGAGATGAAACGAACGCTTCCGCGATGTTGAATAAACTGAAGACTGCCCGTGTGAAAGGATGGAGCGATAAATCTTATAAAGGGGATGCTTTGATAAAAGAAATTCAGGATGAGTATGTACGCGAATTATTCGGTGAACAGCCTTATTTCTTTGACCTGAAACGTTGGAAGAAAGGGCTGAATCGTTCTTCAAGCGAAGCTCAGGATATTTCTTACCTGCCTGCTTTAGGTACGGATATGGTAAAGTCTGCCGACGATCATATGTGGGTATGGCCGATCCCTAAAGATGAGATCGATGCGAATCCGCAGATCAAAGGGCAGCAGAATGCTGGGTATTGATAACCCTGGCAATATTTTACACGAAATGAAATTTTAATATAATTCCAAACCTTACATAACACACTTAAAAAAATAGAGGGAATGGTCCAATGGGAATTGTGCCATTCCCGATTTTAAAAGAATTATTGAACCTAATTGATAGTTTACCAAAACGATCAATCTTCTCAACAGACCCGGCGGAGGTCGTTTCTGAATGCTCGGAATATATAATTTCCTAACCTTAAGAAATATAGTATGAAACAAACACAATTATATTACGCATTAATGTTGTTCTTTCTGGTGTTATGCTCTTGCGAAGACGATATTCCACTTTTCCCGGAGGAGAATGAGTTTATGTCCTTATCGACAAAATCTTCGATTACGCTAGACGAGAATATATTACAAATCCAGGCTACTGTGTAAAAAGTGGATAGTGCCATTCCTTTTTTCAATCGGTTTAAGGAGTTGTATGGTAATCCATTATGGCAGTATGCTATTCCAATGGGGGAAGAAGACGAGAGGGATATCTCTTTCTTTGTCCCGATATATAAGGATAATACGAAAAGGATCATCAATACTATCTGGTTTTTCGATTTGGTAGGAGATACTCTTCGTTACAAAACAATCACCCGCGATAATGACTCTATTTGCTATTATCAGCAAGATTTTGTATTTGATGAGTTAAGTTGTAATATATTCGGGGATGAATCTACGGCAAAGATAAAATTTGAGGCATCTCCTCAGACCCGTAGTTGGGTGAAAGAGTATTACGATTGCCATTATGGAATTATTCAATGGGGAGAAGTCGAGGTGCATAAAGAGTTGTATTGTAAGGAACGATTCGTATGGAAACAGGAAACAGTCACAGGTGTTACTGATAACAACCCGATTATCGGCGGTGAAACACCAATAGGTGGCGGTGGAGGTACACCTTCCCCTTCCCCGGATGAAGAGAAAAAACTGACATCAAATAATCTGATGACATCGGTCGCAGAAATAAAGAAGATGATGAAAGAGTTGGGATGTGATATTGATGATGTAACAATTAAATTGGGAATAGAGTGTGGTTCCAATGCGCGAGTTAGTGTGGATGAAAAAAACGGGGCAAAAACGATAGAAATATGTAACAAATTTTTCGATTATGAATATAAAGATCAGATTTCTATCCTCTACCATGAGTCTTATCATTGTACTCATGATAGACCTTGGTCTAATAAGGAACGAATGTCTTTAGATCCTCCTCTTATAATTGAAATACCAGAGGTACACATGAATTATTTGAGAGATTATGTATACGATCTTATCCTTCCTAATGAAAAGCAAGGATATATTGATTCTTGGGATAAAAAAATAGAATATTTAAATTGTCCAGAATATTATGAAAATGAAATAAATGCTTATAAATCAGAGAGAATTACTATGCCGAATGTTTCGGCTAAATATAATCAGGAAAGAGAATATATGTTTTGGAAGAATAGTATTCTTGGAAATAAATCATCAACAATGTATAATCATCAAAAATAAAGTAATATGAAAAAGAAATTTATACATACTTTACTGTTTATACTAGCAGTATTATTTATGATACATACGGCTACCCTTTATGCACAAGTGTCTGTCGTGAGAAAAGAAAAAGGTTTTGAAGTGAAAGACTCGTTAATAGTAAATCAATCCTTTGACCGAGAAAGGAAGGTTCTGACTCTCGAAATCAAAAATGGATTTGATAATAAAGTAATGCTTAGTAATCCTCATACATCTCTGCCTTTTTTATTGAATTATATTACAGAGGAAGGAAAAAAAGAATCCTTCCCACACCCTTTAGGCTTATCTGATACAGCACGTGTTATTTGGTTAAAGTCAGATAGTTCTTGGGTTGTTAATTATAAATGGGATCATTATTTGAAGTCAAATACAAAACAAATATCTCTTTGGGGAAAATTAGTTTATTCTGTATTTGACGAAAATGATCACTCACAAGGCATTTTTCTTCAATATATAGAAGAAAAGTATTTTGATTATCGGTAAATGAACGTTATTAGTTTTTTCAATTCTCATTATTCTCATATTTTATATTTACATTTTTTTGGTTTTAGTGAAATGAAAAGAAAACTTATATGTACAATATTTATTATGGTAGCAGGTTTGTTTTGGCTACATATAGTTAATGCACAAGACACTATAGTAATGGGAAATAAAGATCTAGAGATAAAAGGTTCTTTAACGGTGAATCAGTTCTTCGATAAAAAAAATAAGCTTTTGACTCTCGAAATCAAAAATGAGTTTAATTATAAGATAATGCTTAGTAATCCATATTCTTCACCTCTTTTTTTGTTGAATTATATTACAGAAGAAGGAAAAGAAGAAACCTATCCATATTCTTTAGGCTTATCTGATACAGCACGTTTTGTTTGGGTAAATCCTGACAGTAGTTTGATTATAAATTATTATTGTGAAAAATACCTAAAACCAACAACTAGGCAGATATACCTTTGGGGCAGATTTCTTTATGCCATAGAAGATAAACAAGGTAAGATATTGGTTGTTTATGCTCATGTAATCGATGAAAAAAGGTTTGATTATTAGTGTTGCATAATAAATTTACGTCATCCATTATGTACAATTTTAAAAACATATAAATATGAAGAGACTTAATCTTATATTAATTTGTTTGATCGGAATATGTAGTATGAATGCTCAGAATATTCCTGATTTGAGATATTTTGAGGTATCTAAGAAGTTTGAAAAACGTATTGTTCTACGCGTTCCGTCTTTTCCAAAACCGGAAGGTAATTCCGGAAGTTTTCGTAGCACACCTGAATCTGACATTCATGGGTTGTTTGGCAAGAAAATGCATTCAATGCTGGAATCTTATTTCACGGATCGGGATTGGAGTGATAAAAGAGATTGGTTAAAGAAATATGGACCATCTTATTCAATTTATTTCGATAAGAACATGAAGATATTTGCGTATAGCATTATGTTAAAGCCGGAGGTATTTACGCAAATGTCTGAAGAGTATCTTAAAGGTTTTGGGGAGGAATTGATGAAAATGGATCTTCGCCCTTATTTTGAAATAGAGGAAAAAGATAAGGAGACTTTTACCTGGGGAGCAGTGCATGTCTGGGTTGCTATACGATACAGGGAAAGAAAGTGACATACATTTTTATAAACACACTGATAAGGGAATGGTCAGATGTGAATCTCGCCATTTCCCGTTTTTTCAAGTTTCTATATGCTTTTAATCGGTAGGTTTGCATGCCTAGAATCATTTGGAATTCTTTTGGTAATTGTCTTTAATTGGTTAAATAATTATAAACCAGAGGCTGTTCCATAAATTCTTTTTTTCTTTGCAGAAAAATTGGGAGGTATGCACCCTGTGCGTATCTCCCCAATTTATTGAATAATAATAAGGTTACGTCTGATGGCTGAAAATAATAAGGTTAACTCGGTATCTTTCTTTAATTCTCGTCTTACTTCCATCATAAGTATCGCCCTGGTGCTTTTCCTGCTCGGGTTGATTTTGTTGATGGGGTTGCTTGGAAACCAGTTGTCGGTTTATGTCAGGGAAAATATATCATTTTCTATTGTATTGAAAGACAATCAGAAAGAAGCTGATATCAAGAGGATGCAGAAGAGCCTGGACGCGCTTCCTTTTATCAAATCTACCGAATATATATCGAAAGAACAGGCTGCGAAGGAACTGGAAGAAGAATTGGGTGAGAATCCGGAAACTTTCCTCGGCTTTAATCCGTTGCAGGCATCTATCGAAGTGAAGCTGCATTCCGAATATGCAAACCCGGACAGCCTGCAGCATATCGAAAAGAAAATCAAAACATATACCTCTGTATCCGACCTGCTTTACCGGAAGGATATGATGCAGATGGTGAACGATAATATGAAACGCCTGAGCATTATCCTGCTCACATTGGCTGTTATGCTGATGGCTATATCGTTTGTCCTGATCAGCAATACGATCCGTTTGCTGATTTATTCCAAACGTTTTTTGATCCATACAATGAAATTGGTGGGAGCTACTTCCGGGTTTATCCGGCGCCCTTTTGTGCGCTATAATGTGGTAAGCGGTATTTTTGCATCCATCCTGGCAATATTAATGCTGACCGGTTCGTTATATTATTTACAACACGAATTGGACGGTTTTATCCAGCTATTGGATGTGAAGGCTTTACTGGTTGTATATGCGGCGGTATTCCTGTTGGGAATCCTGTTGTCGGTAACGGCTACCGTATTTGCTGTAAACAAGTACCTCCGTATGGGTGTTGATAAGTTGTATTATATATAATAAACAAAGAGAGATGGCTAAGAGAGATTTTGCTTTCGGAAAAGAAAATTTTATTCTGATCGCGGTTGCAGTGGCGGTGATCATTGTGGGTTTTATGTTGATGAGTGGCGGCGGTTCTGGTGATACGACCAGTTTTAACCCGGAAATATTCAGTACACGTCGTATCGTTGTTGCTCCGGTAGTAACTGTGATCGGGTTCGGCCTGATGATTGTAGGAATCCTGAAAAACAGCAAAGGTAAAGAAATCGCAGAATGAGTTGGTTGGAAGCCTTGGTGCTGGGGATTGTACAGGGACTGACGGAGTATCTTCCCGTAAGCAGCAGCGGACATCTGGCTATCGGATCGGCGCTGTTCGGAATTGAAGGAGAAGAGAATCTGGCATTTACAATCGTAGTCCATGTGGCTACGGTATTTAGTACATTAGTTATACTCTGGAAAGAGATCGAATGGATATTCCGTGGTTTGTTCAAATTTCAGATGAACAGTGAGACACGTTATGCGATCAATATCCTGATCTCCATGATACCGATCGGTATTGTCGGAGTGTTTTTCAAAGATACGGTCGAATCTATTTTCGGATCGGGTTTGCTGATAGTCGGTTGCATGTTGTTGGTGACAGCGGCGTTGCTGGCCTTTTCTTATTATGCAAAACCCCGGCAGAAAGAAAGTATTTCGATGAAAGATGCTTTTATTATCGGCTTGTCTCAGGCTTGTGCCGTCTTGCCCGGACTTTCACGTTCCGGAACAACGATTGCCACAGGTTTGTTACTGGGTAATAATAAGGCGAAACTGGCTCAGTTCTCCTTCCTGATGGTGATTCCTCCGATTTTGGGAGAAGCCCTGCTGGATGTATTGAAGCTGGTAAAAGGTGAAGATATCGCCGGGGATATCCCGACGCTTTCGCTGGTTGTCGGTTTTGTAGCGGCTTTCCTGTCCGGTTGTCTGGCTTGTAAGTGGATGATCAATATCGTGAAGAAAGGAAAGTTGATCTACTTTGCTATTTATTGTGCAATAGCCGGTCTGGTTACTATTGCATGCACATTGATGAAGTAAATTAGAATGGATTTTATTGCAGGAGAGGTATTATATTTTAACAAGCCGCTGACGTGGACTTCGTTCGATCTGGTGAACAAGTTCCGCTATAAATTATCGCGGAAACTGAAAGTAAAAAAAATAAAAGTCGGACATGCCGGAACGCTCGATCCGCTGGCTACCGGAGTGATGATCGTTTGTACCGGCAGGGCAACCAAAAGGATCGACGAATTCCAGTATCAGACGAAAGAATATGTCGCTACCCTGAAGCTGGGAGAAACGACCCCTTCTTTTGACCTGGAAAAGGAGATAGACGCCGTATATCCGACGGAACATATAACCCGGGAGAGGGTGGAAGAGGTACTGAATTCGTTTGTAGGAACGATACAGCAGATTCCGCCGGTCTTTTCGGCCTGCAAAGTGGATGGGAAACGTGCCTATGAACTGGCGCGTAAAGGTGAAGAAGTGGAGTTGAAGTCGAAGACACTGGTGATCGATGAGATGGAGTTGCTGGAATGCAACCTGCCGGTCATTAAGATCCGTGTGGTGTGTAGTAAAGGTACTTATATCCGTGCTTTGGCGCGCGATATCGGTGTAGCCCTGAATTCGGGTGCCCATCTGATCGGATTGGAACGTACCCGGATCGGAGATATAACATTGGATAAGTGCATGAATCCGGAAGATATCGATGCTTTTCTGGATGAAGCGGTAGAAGAGGCTTGTCCCCGCACTTGATGCGAGGCCGCAAAGGAACAAGCGATATGGTCTGTTCCAATGCGATCCCGTGTCGGGCACGGGAATTAGTCTGATAAATGATAAGAATAAAAAGAAAATAAATAAAGTAACATTATGAAGCTATCTAAATTCAAATTTAACTTGCCGCAGGAACTGATCGCTCTTCATCCCGCAAAGAACAGGGATGAGTCCCGTTTGATGGTTGTACACCGCAACACCGGGGAGATCGAACACAAAGTATTTAAAGACCTGTTGGAATATTTTGGAGAAAAAGATGTATTTATCTTCAACAACACAAAAGTTTTCCCAGCCCGTTTATATGGTAACAAAGAAAAGACCGGTGCACGTATTGAAGTGTTTTTGTTGCGTGAACTGAACGAAGATCTTCGTCTTTGGGACGTGTTGGTCGATCCGGCCCGTAAGATCCGTATCGGTAATAAACTTTATTTCGGAGAAGACGATTCGATGGTTGCCGAAGTGATTGACAATACAACCTCCCGTGGCCGTACTCTGCGTTTCTTGTATGACGGTAATCATGATGAATTTAAAAAAGCATTGTATGCGTTGGGTGAAACCCCGCTACCTAAATATATCGACCGTCCGGTGGAAGCCGATGATGAAGACCGCTACCAGAACATTTTCGCTACGGAAGAAGGTGCGGTGGTTGCTCCGGCAGCCGGTCTGCATTTCAGCCGCGAATTGATGAAACGTCTGGAGATTAAGGATTGCCGTTTTGCTTTCCTGACCGTTCATTCCGGATTAGGAAACTTCCGTGAAATCGACGTGGAAGATTTGACAAAGCATAAGATGGATTCCGAACAGATGGTCGTGAACGGAGATGTTGTGAGTATTGTGAACGAGGGTAAGGACGACGGTCGTCAGATCTGTGCTGTCGGAACTTCCGTGATGCGTGCGATTGAAACGGCAGTAAGTACCGACGGACATCTGAAAGAATTCGAAGGATGGACCAATAAGTTCATTTTCCCTCCTTACGATTTCAGTGTGGCTACCAGCATGATCACCAACTTCCATATGCCGCTGTCGACTCTTCTGATGATGACTGCTTCGTTCGGAGGATACGATCTGATTATGGATGCCTATGAGGTAGCCCTGAAAGAAGGATACCGTTTCGGTGCCTATGGTGACGCAATGTTGATTATCTAAGACAAGGTTTATGGCTATCGCATACCTGGCTTTAGGTACGAACATAGGGAATAAAAGACGGAATATGATAACGGCCGCAGCGCTGTTAGCTGAAAGGGTGGGAGACGTTCTCGCCCTTTCCGGTTTTTATGAAACCGAACCCTGGGGGTTTCAGTCCGAAAATACGTTCCTGAATGCAGCTTTACAGCTTGATACATCCCTGTCTCCGCTTGAACTTTTAAAAGCGACCCAGGAGATCGAGATAGAGATGGGGCGTACGCAGAAAAGTAACGGTGCCTATCATGACCGTATCATCGATATCGATATTCTGCTGTATGAAGACCTGGTCCTGCAAACTCCGGAGCTGACTTTGCCGCATCCGCTGATGCATGAGCGTCTGTTCGTGATGGAACCTTTGGCCGAAATTGCCCCGAATGTAATTCATCCCGTATTTAAAAAGCCTGTTATATCTCTGTTATAAAAGGCAACATTTTGTAACTTCGCACTGTTTTCACATAAATATAAAAGATAAAGCAATGAACGATATAGAAAAAATCCTGACCGGTGGAGGAATGGTTTTCAAGAAAAAAGCCAGCGACGAAAATACCGGCGACAAGAAAATCAAATATTCTGACTTTCTGAGAGGTACCCATAAATCAGGCTCTGCCAAAATGAAAGCCGAGTATAAGTACAAGAAAGCACTTCGGAATACCAAAAAGAAAAAATAATTTTCAATTTTCAATTTTGAATTGTCAATTATTCTTATCTTTGCATCCGAATTGATGTGGATAGATTTGTATTGCTTGCAACCACAGGAAAAAATGCTAAAAACAAGATACTTTTCTTAGCCGTTCGGCATATATGGTCCTTCCGTTATCAATTCATTATTAATTAATAACCCGTTGTTAATTGAACATCGTTCTTTAGTCCCTACTAATTTTCAATTTTCAATTTTCAATTTTCAATTAAAAAGTAATGAGTTATTTATTCACCTCCGAATCGGTGTCCGAAGGGCACCCCGATAAAGTAGCCGATCAGATATCGGATGCTTTGCTGGATGAGTTTCTTGCGTATGACAAGAGCTCGAAAGTTGCTTGCGAAACCCTTGTTACAACCGGACAGGTTGTCTTGGCTGGAGAAGTTAAATCAAGTGCTTATGTAGATGTGCAGGATGTTGCACGCAGCGTGATCGAAAAAATTGGTTACACCAAGAGTGAATACCAGTTTGAAGCGAAATCATGTGGCGTATTCTCTTCTATCCATGAACAGAGTGGCGATATCAACCGTGGTGTGGAACGCGAAGACCCTTATAACCAGGGTGCCGGCGACCAGGGTATGATGTTCGGCTATGCTACCAATGAAACAGAGAATTATATGCCTCTGGCTCTCGACCTCTCACACAGCCTGTTATGGGAACTGGCTAAGATCCGCAAGAACGAAAACGACCTGATGCCTTATCTCCGTCCGGATGCAAAGAGCCAGGTCACTATTGAATATGATGACAACGGCAAGCCGTTGCGTATCGATACGATCGTTGTATCGACTCAGCATGACGAGTTTATCGGTCCGAAAGGCATTAGCCAGGAAGAAGCCGATATCGCTATGCAGAAGAAGATTGCAGCCGATGTAAAGAGTATCCTGGTACCGCGCGTAAAAGCCCAGTATCCGGCTCATGTACAGGCTTTGTTCAATGATGATATCATTTACCATGTGAATCCGACCGGCAAGTTCGTGATCGGTGGCCCTCATGGTGATACCGGATTGACCGGACGTAAGATCATTGTGGATACATACGGTGGAAAAGGTGCTCACGGTGGTGGAGCATTCTCCGGTAAAGACCCTTCGAAGGTTGACCGTTCTGCCGCTTATGCTGCCCGTCATATCGCCAAAAACCTGGTGGCTGCCGGTGTGGCTGATGAAATGCTGGTACAGGTATCTTATGCAATCGGTGTCGCCAAACCGATGAACATCTTCGTGAATACCTTCGGCCGTGCAAATGTAAAAATGACAGACGGCGAAATCGCTGAAAAGATCTGGGATCTTTTCGATATGCGCCCGAAAGCCATTGAAGAACGCCTGAAACTGCGTAACCCGATCTATCTGGAAACAGCCTCTTACGGTCATATGGGACGTAAGCCGGAAACGGTTACCAAAACGTTTATATCCCGCTATAACCCACAGCCGACAGTCTGCGAAGTAGAGTTGTTTACCTGGGAAAAGTTGGATTATGTAGATAAAGTGAAAGAAGCATTCGGAATCTGATTTCTGAAGATATAAAATGTAAAACCGGTTATGGAACAATGCCATAACCGGTTTTTTTATATAGACCTTAAGTATTTTATCACTTACAGGATTTTTTAGAGTATATTTTCCTATATTTGGTGCCATAGAATTCCTAAATCTAAATCTTATGCGTAAAATTATTTCGTTTCTTTCGCTGGCCGTGATTATATTACTGGCGGCAGCATGTAAGGAGACCTCCCCGTTTAAGTACGAGTCAGTCCCTAACGATCCTATGAAAGCACGTATCTACACGTTGGACAACGGCTTGAAAGTCTATTTGACAGTGAACAAAGAGACACCGCGTATCCAGACTTATATCGCAGTCAAAGTTGGTGGAAAAAACGACCCGGCTGAAACAACCGGGTTAGCGCATTACTTTGAACATCTGATGTTTAAGGGTACACAAAAGTTTGGTACTCAGAATTATGAAATGGAAAAGCCGCTGCTCGATCAAATCGAACAACTGTTTGAAGTTTACCGGAAGACTACCGATGAGGCCGAAAGGAAAGAAATCTATCATCAGATCGACAGTATTTCGTATGAAGCGTCCAAATATGCTATTCCCAATGAGTACGATAAGCTGATGGCTGCTATCGGAGCCAATGGCACCAATGCTTATACGGGATTTGATATGACTGTCTATACGGAAGATATTCCTTCCAATCAGATCGACAACTGGGCTAAAATCCAGGCGGACCGCTTTGAAAACAATGTAATCCGTGGTTTCCATACGGAACTGGAAACCGTTTATGAAGAAAAGAACATGTCTTTAACCAGCGATGGTCGTAAAGTATATGAGGCCGTTTTGAGCGCTCTTTTCCCGGATCATCCTTATGGAACCCAGACAGTACTGGGTACTCAGGAAAACCTCAAGAATCCTTCGATTACCAATATAAAGAACTATCATAATACCTGGTATGTGCCGAATAATATGGCAATTTGTATGTCGGGCGACTTTGACCCGGATAAAACAATTGAGGTTATCAATAAATATTTCGGTCATTTGCAACCGAACCCGAATTTACCGAAGTTGCCGGTAACCCATGAATCACCCGTCAAGGCTCCGGTTGTGAAAGAGGTATTAGGCGTGGATGCGGAAAATGTGACTTTGGGATGGCGTTTCCCGGGCGCATCGTCTCCGGAAGAAGATTTGCTGAACCTCACCGGCGAAATAGTAAATAACGGCAAAGCCGGTTTGCTGGATGTGGATCTGGTTCAACAGCAGAAAGTACTGAGTTGTTATGCAGGTACTTATGGTATGGCCGATTATAATGCATTTGTAATGAGTGGCCGTCCGAAACAAGGGCAAACGCTGGACGATGTGAAAGATCTTTTCCTAGCAGAGATAGAAAAACTGAAAAAGGGAGATTTCGATGAAGGTTTGCTGGAGGCTGCGATCAATAATTATAAACTGATGCAAATGTATCGCCTGGATAATAACAGCAGCCGGGCAGATATGTTTGTTTCTGCTTTTATAAATGGTGTTGACTGGAAAGACGAGGTGGCTCAGTTGGAACGTTTAAGTAAAGTGACCAAACAACAGATCGTCGACTTTGCCAATAAGTATTTCGGAGATAATTATGCTTTGATCTACAAAAGAGAGGGCAAGGATCCGAATGAGAAGAAAATCGACAAACCTAAAATTACTCCTATCGTAATGAACCGCGACAGCTCAAGCGTGTTCCTTAAGGAAATACAGGCAGTAGAGGTCGCTCCGATAGAACCTGTATTTCTCGATTATGACAAGGATTTGCAGAAACTGACAGCAAAGTCGGATATTCCTGTTCTTTACAAACAGAATATGACGAACGATGTTTTCTCTCTGATGTATGTCTTTGAGATGGGAACGAACAATGATAAGGCGATGGGTACGGCTTTCGAATATATGAAATATCTCGGAACTTCAAAGAAAAGCCTGAAAGAGATCAATGAAGAATTTTATCGTTTGGCATGCTACTTCAATGTTTTCCCGGGAGCGGACCGCACGTATGTCATGCTGGAAGGCCTGAAGGAAAATATGCCGAAAGCAATGGCTCTCTTTGAGGAGATTCTGGCTGATGCCCAAGTGGACAAGGATACTTACGGTAATCTGGCTGACGATATTCTGAAAAAACGGACGGATGCCAAATTGAACCAGGGACAGAATTTCAATAAACTGATTCAATATGCTATCTGGGGACCGCAATCTCCGGCTACACATGTCCTTTCTACAGCTGAATTACAACAGATGGATCCTCAGGAATTGGTCGACCGTATCCATAAGATAAATACCTATGAACATAAGATACTGTATTATGGGCCTGAAAAACCGCAGGCTTTACTGGATATCGTTAAACAGTATCATAATGTTCCGGAAAAACTTGTTCCTGTTCCGGCCGCAACAGAGTTCAAGCAACAGGAAACACCGAAAAATAAAGTTTTGCTGGCACAATATGATGCCAAACAGATTTATTTCTCAGCCGTATCCAACCGTGGCGAGAAATTCGATCCGTCGATCGAGCCGACATTGAACATGTACAATGAATATTTCGGTGGCGGAATGAATGCGATCGTATTTCAGGAAATGCGTGAAGCCCGCGGACTGGCTTATTCTGCAGGGGCATATCTTATCACTCCTTCGAAATTGAAATATCCGTATGTATACCGTACGTTTATTGCTACACAGAATGATAAAATGATCGACGCAATGAAAGCCTTTGATGATATTATCAACAATATGCCGGAGTCGGAAAAAGCGTTCAATCTGGCAAAAGAAGCTTTGATAACCCGTATGCGTACGGAACGTATCACAAAATCCGGAGTCTTATGGTCGTATCTGAATGCACAGGATTTGGGACTGAATACCGACAGCAGGAAGGAACTGTTTGAAAAAGTACCTTCCATGACCCTTGCCGATATCAAAGCCTTCCAGGAGAAATGGGTGAAAGGACGTACCTATACCTATTGTGTACTGGGAGATGAAAAGGATCTGGATCTGAAGTCTTTGGAACAGTACGGACCGGTAACGAAGCTGAGTAAAGAAGAGATATTTGGATATTGAGAATTGAAAATTAGAAATTAAAAAGACGGTTGTTAAATCAAATGAGTATTTAACAACCGTCTTTCTTTTCCAATCAAGTAATTTTCAATTCTCAAATTCCATCATCCTGATGCATCTCCACCTCCTTGACTTTCCGGAACAGGTCGGATGCGAAGATGAAGTCGTTGAGGGCTTTGTTGTTGGAGGTGATGACCTGGTCTTTTGTTCCCTGCCATTCTTTAACACCTTCTTTGATGAAGATGATGTTTTCCCCGATATTCATTACGGAGTTCATGTCATGGGTGTTGATAACCGTGGTCATCTTATATTCCGTTGTAATATCGTGGATCAGGTCGTCTATCAGCAGGGACGTTTTAGGGTCCAGTCCGGAGTTGGGTTCGTCGCAAAAAAGATATTTAGGGTTCAATGCGATCGCACGGGCAATAGCGGCACGTTTCATCATACCACCGCTGATCTCTGACGGATACAGATGTTCCGCTTCCGAAAGATTCACGCGTTCCAGGCAGAACATGGCTCTTTTTTCTCTTTCTTTATAAGAATCATTAGAGAACATATTGAGCGGGAACATCACATTTTCAAGAACCGTCATGCTGTCGAACAAGGCAGACCCCTGGAACAGCATGCCCATTTCCCTGCGAAGCATGTTCAATTCCAATTTATCCATGGAGGTAAGGTCGCGCCCGTCATACAGGATCTCACCCGAATCCGGTTTCATCAGGCCGATGATATTTTTGATCAGGACCGTTTTCCCGGAACCGCTTCGTCCGATGATCAGATTGGTCTTCCCTGTTTCAAAAACGGCGCTGATATCATTCAGCACTGTGCGGCCTTCAAATGATTTCGTTATGTTTTTTACTTCTATCATTTCTTACGTAAGCATTAAATGGGTCATTATTACGTCTGCCAGCAGGATCATGATACTGCTCATTACAACAGCATTCGTACTCGCTTTACCGACTTCGAGTGCCCCTCCTTTCACATAATAACCGAAATAAGCGGCTATCGATGAGATTATAAAGGCGTAAACGACAGATTTTATAATAGAATACCAGATATAGAATTCATTGAAATAAAACTGCAACCCGTATTCGAAAGAGGCCGGCGTCATACCTGTTCCTGTCGAATGGCTGGCGGCTATACCTCCCATAATTCCTGTAAACATACTGAAAATAACCAGTACCGGAATAAAGATCATCAGTCCGGCAATTTTCGGCATAATCAGGAAGTTAGCCGAATTGACTCCCATAATTTCCATCGCATCGATCTGCTCCGTTACACGCATGGTTCCTATTTCGGAGGCAATGTTGCTACCTACTTTACCAGCAAGGATCAGTGCCATGATGGAGGATGAAAACTCCAGCAGGATAATTTCGCGGGTCGTATACCCGATCGTAAATTTAGGGATCAGCGGTGAACTGATATTCAATGATATCTGGATGGCGATAACCGTACCGATAAATACCGAAATGATAACCACGATCCAGAGAGAGTCGACACCCAGCTTATATATCTCTTTTATCAATTGTTTGAAGAACATGCTCCATCTGTCAGGTATTGATATGGATTTCCCCATCAACATGACATATTCTCCCATTCTATGTAACGCTTTATTCATTATTTTCTTGATTACTTATCTGTTCCAGTCTGCAAATATAACTGAAATATGTCAACTACTGTTCACTGTTTATGATTTGTTTTCACGTCAGGTACCGTGTCCCTTCGTCCATACTAGCCTGGATCGGGTAGGAGAGGATGAAGCTGTTACTCTGGAAATACTTGTTCAGATAGCCGGGGATACGTGGCATTACGGGGTCGTAGGAATAGCCTTCTTTCCGGCTGAAGATCACCCACATGCTGTCGTCCGCTTTCACATCCCGGAACACGATCAGGAAATCATCCCAGTCGCTGAAGTTTACATATGATATTTCTCCCGCTCTTTTGGCGAAGAGTTTTTTGATGGCTTTCAGCGTATCCTCCGAACCGTAGAACACGACTTTTGCCCCGGTATTCTGCAACACGTTCCATACCCGGTTCATGACCGGTATGAAGCCGATCTCCTTTTCCGCCCGGTCCGGCAGGATAATCAGGTGGCGTTTGATAGTGGCCAGCGGTTGTACCGGTTTGTAGATGAAGGTCGTTACGCTGCTATGCTGTAATACGTTTTCAACGATATTTCCCAGGAATGCTGCCGGTATGTCCTTTTCCTTATGCAATCCGAGGACCAGGTCGGTTATCTCCCGTTCCTTCACGACGCTGGTAATGGCGTTGGAGATGCTCAGGTCGTAGCGGAGCAAACCTTTCAGCCGGGTGTCGGTGGCCGCGGCGGTATCGACGGCGGTCTGTAATACCCGTTTGGAGGACTTCAGCGTCTTGTCGTCCGAATTCTGGTTGTCTATCACTTTGAGGGCATATAACCCGCTGGTATTCGTTTTTGATTTTATGGCAAGGCTGAGGTTGACCAGTTCTTCAACCGTCTCCTCATTGCTGACGGGGATCAGGATATGTTCGTCCTTCGTATCTTTGTCTTCTGTCTCCTCACCGGATTCCTTCATCGCTATATTATGCGCTCCTTTCTGGGCGGAGAAGGAGGCGATGGCGCAGGTCACCAGGATCATCAGGATCGTACCGTTCAGTACGCTTTCATTCAGGAGCCGTATGGGAGCACCGTTGGCGTCGGTTCCCAGGATCACGTTATACCCGACCATGACGGCTGCCAGTGTAGCTGCCGCCTGGGCGTTGCTCAGTCCGAAAATAACACTCCGCTGGTCGACCGACAGGCGGAAGGTCTTTTGTGTCAGCCAGGCTGCCGCATATTTTGCCGCCGTAGCCACGATGATCATAACCATACCGACCTTGATCGTTTCGAAGCTGGTAAAGAAAGCCCGGTAATCGATCAGCATCCCCACACTCAGCAGGAAGAAGGGGATAAAGATCGCGTTCCCGACAAACTCTACACGGTTCATCAGCGGCGAACTCTGCGGGATCAGCCTGTTCAGGGCCAGTCCGGCAAGGAAAGAGCCGATGATCGCTTCCATCCCCGCTAACTGGGCAAGGAATGCACCGAAGAACACCATCGACAGCACGAATATATATTGCGAAATATTATCGTGTACCCGTTTGAAAAACCATCGTCCGATAAAGGGAAACACCAGTAACACAATCAAGGCAAAAATAACGATGGAAACGCCCAGGCGTATCCAGAAAGCGTTGTCGGCATTTCCTGTCGCCATCCCGACAATAATTGTCAGCACCAGTAAAGCCAGCGTATCCGTGATCATGGTCCCGCCGACGGTAATGCTGACAGCATTGTTTTTGCTGATCCCCAGCTTGCTGATGATCGGATAAGCGATCAGCGTATGGGATGCGAACATACTGGCGAGCAGTACGGACGTCTCCATGCTGAAATCAAGCACCCATAATCCAACGACCGTCCCCAGTATCATAGGGATCAGGAACGTATACATCCCGAATACAAGACTTTTCCCGCTATTCTTCTTAAAATCCCCCATGTCTATTTCCAGCCCGGCCAGGAACATGATATAAAGTAACCCTGCCGTCCCCGAAAGAATGATACTGCTGTCGCGCAGGACAAGGTTAAAACCGTTCGGCCCGATAATGGCTCCGGCAATGATCAGTCCCAGCAGGTGCGGAATCCTGAGTTTATTCAACAGGAGCGGGGCGGCCAGGATGATCAGCAGTATCAGTAAGAACTTCAATACCGGATCAGCCAGCGGGAGGGTGAAATCTATGTTTGAGAGTAATATCATATCTATAAATATTTACATATCTTGCATTGATAATCCTTTTATATCCAGTGTATAATGTGCCAACTGTTTTTTTATTGTTGCAACCTTTTCGTATAGGCGGGCTATATTTACCTTGTGAAAATTTCGTTTGATTTCTGCTATTAACGCCTTGTTCTCGAATCGGTTGAGGGCGATAAGGTCTATTTCATTCTCACCTTTGTTGTCCCAGTAATTTCCGATATCCGTGATGTCTTCACTTTCAGCTATCATATCCCTGAAATAGCGTTCCAGGATGCGTCCGCTGTATTGTTCGTAATTTTTTAAGATGAATTGTTCCAGCATATTGTTTTTTCCCAGTTCAATCATTGACAGATTCGGGAATATGAAACGGAACCAGAACATCAGGTAATTATCATTCAGGCACCAGCGACTGTTGCGGCTTTCCGGTTTTGAAAACATCGGTTTGTTTCTGTTGATCAGGGAATATTCTTTTTCGAGATTAGCCAGATAGGCGCCCGTATTTTTTCCAATGATCGAATCTATTTCACTTTGGCTGGTCTTTCCGGAAGCTATTAATTGTAAAATGGAAAAATAAGTAGCATATTCGCGTCCGAACTCTGATATCAGTAAATCACGTCCTTCCGATAAAAAAGGAGAATCCGGTCGAATGGTATAGCGGATCATTTGATTGAAAGTGACAGCTCCGGCTTCCATTAGTAAAGCTACATATTTAGCAACACCGCCTGTGATAAGATAAAAGGCCAGAAGATCTTCCGAGGTATATTCCGGGTTATAGTCTTTCAAAATTTCTTTAATTGTTGAAACGCTGAAAGGCTTTAAAATGATTTTTGAAGTAAGGCGCCCGAATAGAGGTTCTTTGTTATTTTCAAAAATTTTTTTCATCATGGAATATATCGAACCGCAAGCGATGAAATTTATTTTTGCCTGCTCCTGGTATCTATCCCAGATATTTTGAATATCACTGAAAATGGAACTGTTAATATTGTCAAACTCCTGAAATTCATCGATGATCAGTGTGAAATGTGTTTGAGTGGCATATATCATCAGTTGTTCGAATAAAATACGAAACTCAGTTACGTTTCCGAAAATCTCCAGTTCCAGACTGTCTTTTATTTCCTGCTGGAATTGTTCACACAGAAGGACTTCGCTTTTACGTGAAACAAAGAGATAGAGAAACTTTTCACCTTTCATGCTTTCGAGCAATAAAGAGGTTTTACCGATGCGCCTGCGTCCCACCATCACCGTGAAACAAGCAGTGTTTCGTGATTGTTTATTGATATCCCAAAGTAATTCCAACTCTTGTGTACGATCGTAAAACTTCATGACTTTACTGTTTTAATGGTCATTAATTTAATGGCTGTTACATTAATGACTATTACAAAGGTAACTATTGTTCTTTTATAATGCAAATGAAAACCATTATTAGAGGCTAATAAAATTATTCGATTTGAATAATTCGAATTAAATAATTATATTTGCTGAAAAGATCGAGTATATGGCAAAAGTTGTAAATCCCTTTATCGTAACCGGTAAAATTGAACCGGAATATTTTTGTGATCGTATACAGGAATCGGCTCGCCTGATAAAGTCTGTCACGAACGGAAACAATATGGTTATTATATCTCCCCGCCGTATGGGTAAAACGGGACTGATTCAATTCTGTTATGAGAAGCCGGAGATCAGGGAGGAATATTACACTTTTTTCATTGATATTCTGCATACATCGGGGCTACGTGAATTTACTTATTTGTTAGGGCGTGAGATTTACGAAACCTTGTTGCCCCGCAGCCGGAAAATGACAAACCTTTTCATTCAAACCCTGAAATCCATCAGTGGAAAATTTGGATTTGATCCGCTTTCCGGTACACCGACATTTAATATAGAGTTAGGTGATATAGATCGTCCCGAGTATACGTTGGATGAGATTTTTCGTTATCTGGAAGCGGCAGACAAACCCTGTATCGTGGCGATCGACGAGTTTCAGCAGATCGCCAAATATCCGGAAAAGAATATTGAAGCCTTGTTGCGTACTCACATTCAGAAAATAAGGAATAGCCATTTCATTTTTGCCGGTAGCGAACGGCATATGATGCAAGAGATGTTCCTGTCTGCCGCCCGCCCTTTTTATCATAGTGCGGATATGCTTGAGTTGACCGCAATTGCTCCGGATATATATATCCCGTTCATTGTCGGACATTTCCTGAAGCGGAACCGCCAAATCGAGGTTGCAGATGTAGAACGGGTTTATACCCTGTTTAAAGGGCATACGTTCTACATTCAGAAAACTTTTAACGAAGCTTTTGCCGATACCCCGGAAGGGGAAATATGTACACTGGAAATGATACGGGCAGCTATCAACAACATGATTGCGGCGAATGATACGATTTTCCGTGAAATATTATCAAATATCCCTGAAAAACAGAAAGAATTACTCTATGCTATTGCCAAAGACGGCGAAGCAGAGCGTATTACATCCGGATCGTTTATAAAACGACATAGCCTGACATCTGCAAGTTCAGTACAGTCAGCCGTAAAAAAACTGCTGGAAAAAGACATTATTACTGAAATCAATAAAGTGTTTTCCGTGACCGATAAGCTGTTTTCCATGTGGATAAATCAAATTTACGGTAATAAATCCATTTTTTTATAGGCGAAACTTAGTATTTCAAAAAGGTGCACAAAAACAACGCGACCATACTAAAAAATCAAATAGTTATAAAACATATTTTTTAAGCGAGGTAGGGAAAGATAATATGTACAAATATACGGCACTTAGAGATAAATGCCGTATATTTGTACTGGGTCACTCTGGCACCAGAAGCAATTCTTCTATTATTCATAATGACCTTATTTTATCGTTTATGACGCAATATTGCAGAGTTATGTTGAGGTTGTTAGTTACTGTTCTTTCAGCTTTTCCCTGAAATACATCTCCAATGTCATACCCGACAGTTTGCGTTGCTTCTTTAGAAAGGATCGGTAAAATTTCATATTACCGGAATTAATCTGAAATTTCGCGGCGGTTATTTTCGCCACCGCGAAATTTCGAATAAAGATAAAAGACAGAACGCAAAATGACAAATTTCACCCCTGCTAAAATGACCGTATATACATTGTTTGTTTCCCTCTGCCGATCTGAACCAGCTTATTGCTGTCTATCAGTAACTTTAGGTCGTTCAGGGCCATAAACCGGCTGTAATGATTTATCTGCACGCAGGTACCGGTGTTGATACATCTGTTTTTATTCACCTCTTTCATAATATTCTCCAGCCGTTGTTCCTGTGTGAGTTTTTCTGTTTTGGCCTTTTTCACCTGTTCCAGTCCGGCTTCCCTGACTTGTTCTTTCAGGGAGGTTGCGCAGCGGAAACTGACGGTGTCGGCTTCTGCGATGACTTTGGTTTTACCGTTTTCATCCGTTACTGTCCGGCTTTTCAGCGTGGGTGTGAAATATCCCAGTCCGTCCAGCTCGATGCTATTCCCTTCCGCCAGGTGAAACCCCATCCAGAAGTTAAGTGCTTCCAATACCCCTTTTACGTCTGCCGATGAGATCGTGCTCGACATCGAGATCATCTTGCACATATACTTCGTGTCGAGCGTACCTTGTGAAATGATCCGTGCATGCGGAATCTTTTTGTCTTCCCTGTCTCCCGGGACCGGTGTCTTGTACCATCCGAATTTTAAACTCATTACTATCTTGTTTTAAATTAATACCAGCCAAAACAAATTTTCATCCCGTACAACCATTCATTCAATAATCATTGAACGAAAGGAAATCAATCATCAAACGAAAGAAGCATATATGTGTTTTATTCGTTTGATATATATCAAACGTAAAAACGTACGAATACAAATATAATACGGAATGGAAGGAATTGTACCGGAGATAGCATATATTAATGATATTCTTTCAAATAAGTTCACATAAGCGGATGAAGGGAGCTGTTTTTTGTAATTGGGCTTTCTCTATGAATTGAGGACGGAGGTCTTTTTGTTTCCATTGGAAAAAAGATTGATATTCCTGTTCATTATTGTAACATTCTTCTATATAATCGGCTAACTCTTTAGGGGATTTAAAGTCATTTGCATGGATAAAACAATGTTCCCCAGGTGCGAACTCGTTGATGTTAGGGGCGCCTAAATAGATGGGAACCGCTCCGGCGATCAACGGATCAAAGAATTTCTCCGTTACATAATCGGTTGCACAGGCATTTTCAAAAGCAATAACAAATTTGTACTGTTTATATAAATTGATTTTGGACTCCCTTCCGTTATCCTGATCCATTTTCTTATTATTGAATAGTTTTCCATAGGAATCTATAGGTATTTCCCGCATAAGTTCTTTCAGGTATTCCTGTCTCGAACTTTGGTTGATCGGGCTGGATATAAGCATACAGATATTGTTGGCTCTCTCCTTTGTGTCGACTGGTTGTTTCATCAAAGGAATAAAATTGTCATGCAAATACGATTGTATGACGTCTGCCGTTTGATGATAAGAAATCCGGTAGTCAAAAAGCTCCGTGAATTCCGGATCTTTGAAGAACGGGTAGTTTTCTTCGCATTCCAATGTCCAGGCAACCCATATTTGTCCTTCAGGTTTTTCCAGGTCGTTTTCTAATTCATTGATTAATGTCGGTAAGTGGAAAATAACTGTTTGTGCCTGAGAATAATACTGCCTGTCAGTCGTGAATCTATAGTCTTCCGGTATCTGCTCAACGGGAATGTTTAGAGGAGTATCCCACATCGTATTATATATCAATATAATATGTTTGTTTTTTATTATTTCAGGAGATAATTTCTCCGCCCAGTAAGATATCTTCCATTTTAAATAACTCTTCAAATTATTCTGGGCATTTTTGTAATAGCGGTAAATCCTCTTTTTTGAGAGTGGTGAGAGATGGTGATATATTTTAAAAATGGTATACAATGCATGTGACGGTAAAGTGAAATTACCATTTTTGATTTTGGCCAGTGATAAGAAAGTTAAATTATATAACATATAAGCTTTTGCGTATAGTTCGCTTTTCATTTCCCGGTCCGGGCCATTGAAACGGTATCCCGATGCAAAACGAATCAAACGATTAGCTATATAGATCAGGTCTCGTACGCGTTTGGACGTGACCAATGTCCTCATGATAGAACCTTCCCGTTGCCGGTATCCGTAAAAATCAATGTTGGTGATGTAAATGCTTTTTGCAAGGCAAAGAGCTTGGGGAGTCCAGAGTTCGTCTTCGTGGACAACATTCTCGAAATACAATGTTTGCTTGTTTAGCCAGTCCTTTTTGTATAGGTAATTAGAAACCATCGGAGGAAAAGCCCCGTGTTTCATTAATTCTGAAAAACACTCTTTTCCTGTCAGGCAGGTATGGCATAAATGGGATGGGATTGGATTAAATAAGGTCCCGGTTTGTCCGTCAGGATAATAACAAACGGAATTTCCCATTATTATGTCGGGGTGAAAACCGATAGCTTCCGAGAACATTTTTTCGGTCTGTCCTTCTATTATCCAATCGTCGCTGTCGATAAACATTATATATTCCCCTTGCACTTCAGACAATCCTTTATTACGTGCTGCCGACAATCCCTGATTCGGTTGATGAAAGAGCTTTATACAGGAATGAGAAGAAGCGAACTTCTCTGCAATTTCACCGGACCGATCAGTAGAGCCATCATTGATCAAAATAATCTCCTTTGAAATTATCCGTATGTTGATCAAGGAGTTCAAACACTCTTCCAGATACGTTTCGACATTATATATCGGAACTATTATAGATAAAAAAGGACATGAAGTACTCATTGTATAATTTTTTTGTAAATGTATTGATTTTTTTTGTGATCTTTTGAAAATAAAGTTCTATATTGCATTCTATAAAATAATTGCGTATGTCAAAAGGACTTAAGCTAATACTAAATCTTCTGCTACTTTTCTGTTTGGTAGCTTGTAGTAGAAGTACCAATGTCTCTCCTTTATTGAAAAAGGCAGAGGGATATATGAATGAAAGACCTGATAGTGCTTTGTATCTTTTAGATAGCATCATACGGCCGGAGGCTCTGTCTAATGAGGATAAGGTACTTTGGAGCTTATTGATCACTCAGGCGCGGGATAAGAAGTATATAACGCATACGTCTGATTCATTGATAAATATAGCGGTACATTATTATGATAAGAAGGGTAATATAGAAAGAAGGGCGCAAGCTTATTATTGCCAGGGCAGGGTGTATATGGATATGTTACTTTTTGATGAAGCAATTATCAGTTTCTCAAAAGCGGAAGAATTTGTTCTTCAAATTAAGGATTACGCTTTACAAGCACGTATTTATAATCAACTAGGTGATTTATATAGAAATAATGCCCTGTATGATAAATCTTTGGTTTATTACCAAAAGGCAAATGAATCCTATAGAATGGAGAATCACCAGCTAGGTATCGCTTCTACCTTAAGAGATATCGGACTTGCTTATCAGAATTTGGGTAAATTAGACAGTTCGCTTATTTGTTTAAATCACTCATTAGAGATAATAAAAGAAAATAATTGGAAGAAATTAATGCGGCGGGTTTTAATTTGTTTAAGTAATGTTTATGAAAGTAAGTCTTTATATCAGGAAGCTATAAGGTATATAAATCAATCTTTAGAGATAGGGCAGGACGAGGAGCAATTGTATTCGGCTTATTATTCGTTAGGTTGTGTGTATGATCAATTGGGGCAAATAGATTCTGCTTGTTATTATTGGGAGAAAGCTTTAAATAGTCCGGATATCAATATTCAAAATCGAATTTATCGGCATTTTTCTTTGTTGGCATATCAAAAGAAAGAGTATGGGACTGCATTTAAATATAACGAACAATATCTTTTGCTACGCGATTCAATTGAACGAATTTTTCAACCTCAGAAGTTGGCTGAGATTGATGCCCGTTATAATTACCTGAGATTGATTAATGAAAAGAATCAACTTGAGTTGAAAAAGGAAGAAGCAAAAAAAATATATCTATTGATTATTATAGCTTTATTAGTTTTTGTGTTTATATGTGCAATTCTGCTTTATAGAAAACAACAGAAAATCAAAGATAATGAACGATCTCTTTTAGACTATAGGAACCAATTGAAAGAAAGTAAAACGGAATTGAAAATATATAAGATTAGTTTATCCCGAAAAGAAAGTGAACTGAAGTCTAAAGAAAAAGAGATAGGGGATATCGAAAACCAAGGGAAGTTAGAGGAAGTAACCTGTTTACGGGAACAAATCTTAATATTAAAGGGTAAAATCTTAGCAAAGGAGTTATCGGTCAGGAATATGAATCGCAAAATGAAAGGATTTGTTTCAAGTTATTTAAAGGTAAGTAATCCATTCATGACAAAAATGTTTGATAAAAAGGTTGTTGTTAGCAAGTTTAGTGAAAAAGACTGGCAAAATTTTGATGAACAACTAAATTTTGTATATCCTGATTTTATTCGTAATCTCAAAAAAGAATGTCCTAATATGTCTGATAATGAATTCCGGTTCTGTTGTCTGTATTTATTAGGAGTAAAAACATCTGTGATTGCTAATGTCCTGGATTTGCAACCAAATACCATTTCAAAATATGTTAAGGACATTGCGATGAAGTATTTTAACTCCAGCCAATATGATTCGTTAAGTGAAAATTTGAATGAATTGGCTTCTAAATCCATTTTTTTGGAAACTTCATTTTGGGGTGGTTTGTAGGTGTTGATATACAGGTTGTTAACTGCGTAAATAAAATAATCAAATCCACTTTTTATTGAAAGAAATTTTGTCTCTTTGCTACATCTTAACAATCTAATTTAACAGATATGCGAAAAACATTATTTCTATTTTTATGTGTGCTTGTCGGATTTAGTGCGTTTTCTAAAACAGCAGATTCAAGAGATATTGAATTACGAGCAAGACAATCAGATCAGGAAGCTCTTCGTAGTATATTACCTGTAAGAGCCTGGCAGGAAGAAAATACTATTTGGGTAGAATTTTTTAATTCTCCCGAAAGTGCAACTATTACAGTTAAGAAAAGCGGTGGCAATGAAGTTTTTTCAAAAACTTTCAGTTCTCCGGAATTGATTCAACTACCATTAACTCAATTGTCTGGAGAATATGTAGTTGAGATAACTTATGGGGATATTATTCTATCAGGTGAGTTTATTATAGAATAATCTTTATACATACCTTAATTATAATGGCGGAAGAAACAGTGAACATAGTGAAGCTTTTGGGAGGTTTGGGGAATCAGATGTTCCAATATGCTTTTTGGTGTTCGCTGTGTTCCCGTCATCCGGAAAATAGGCATTATATTGATTTAACTTATTTGAATACTGATCATGCACATAATGGATATGAACTAGACAGAATATTTGCAGTTGGTAAAGATATAGAATTGCCTTTATCATATAAAGAGTGGATACAAAAACTGCCTGTGGGTCAAGTAGAAGATGTGCAGGAACAAGGAGCTTCTTTTTTTCAGCAGGTGGCTGATACGATATGTCCGGTGCGTTTCTTTACCGGTTATTGGCAAACGGAACTATATTTTAAGGGTATTGAAAAAGATATAAGGACTGCTTTTCGATTCCGTGAACAACTTTTGAGTGAAAAAACACGTAAAATGGCGGAAGAGATAAGAAAGCATCCATCGGTAAGTATCCATATTCGTCGTCAGGATTATCTATTACCTAATTCCGTTCATCTTTATGGAAATATTTGTACGTCAAAATATTATGAAGTTGCATTAGAGATGTTGCGTGAACAATTATCTTCCGATGAACTTTATATTTATTTATTCAGCGATGATCCGGAATGGGTTAAAGAGAATGTGCAGTATGAAAATAGTCAGGTAATCGATTGGAATCACAAAGAAGATAGTTGGCAGGATATGTATTTGATTTCTGTTTGTCGTTATCATATTGTAGCCAATAGTAGTTTTAGCTGGTGGGGAGCCTGGTTGGATGGACGAAAAGATAAGATAGTGATTGCACCGGGTGTTTGGCTCAATACCAGGTTAGCTCCGGATATCTTGCCTGAAACGTGGCAGTATCCTTTTAGCATGGAAAAGCGTTGGATAGATATTGTTCACCGTCATGTTACAAGTATACCGTTGAAAGGTCTTTTCCATGGACAGATGGGATTGATTATTTTTTTCTATCATTATAGATTGATAAAAAATGTTTTGTATATGCGAACGGCTGAAAGGCTATTAGATTCTTTGATTTGCTCAATGACCGCAGATATACCTGATAATTATGCGGAAGGTTTAGCCGGAATCGGTACAGCTATTGAATATCTTTTGCAAAATGGATTTATAGAAGGAAATGCAGATGAGATTTTATCAGAAATAGATAGAAGGTTAATCTTATCTATTTCTTCTATTTCTGGTGGTATGTGGAATCTGCCAACAGGACTTTGTGGCTGGTTACGTTATTTTCGTTTCCGATTACAAAATCCTCTTATTATAGATAAGCAGATCTATTTATTGAATAAAGAAACTCTCTTTTATGGGTTATGTTGTCTGAAAAAAGCAACAGATATCTCAGTTTCTATAGCTGAAGAGATTGTTTCTGAATTGGGAAAGATAGGGAATATCGGATTATATCCAGAATTAGTAGAATGGTTGTTACGTTTCTTTCTCCATGATTCAAAGAGTAATTATGACGATTTACTGCGAAAGGCTGAAGCTGTTAATGAAAAGCGTATAAATGCAATAATTTGGGATCGTTCTTTTGGATTATGTGGATTTGCGGGTAAAGAACTGAAATTTTTTTCCGTACAAACTTTTATTCCATGGACTGAACTTGTATAATCTAAAAATGTAGTGCTATGATTGATATATCCATTATAATGCCTGTCTATAATGAAGATAAGTATCTTCATGCAGCAATTGACAGCATACTTTCTCAGACTTTTGACAATTTTGAATTTATTATAATAGATGATGCATCAACAGATAATTCATTGCAAATCATTAAGTCTTATACGGATAAACGTATTATATTGATTTGTAATGAATATAATGTCGGGAACTATCCTTCCCGGAATAAAGGACTGGAAATTGCTGTTGGGAAATATATTTGTGTCATGGATGCAGATGATGTCGCTTATCCTCAAAGATTGGAACTTCAATATCAATATTTGGAAGCTTGTTCAGATCTTTGGATATTAGGTACAGGACTTGATTTTTCTATTCCGGGAATGAAATGGACTTTGCCGTCTTCGCATGAGCAGTTGATGATAGGCTTACTACAGGATAATGTATCTTTGCATTCGTCTCTGATGATTCGAACTGATGTGATGAGGAAGTATGGAGGATATGATGAAAAATATGTATATTCTTCTGATTACGATTTGATGTCACGTTTTTCTTTAGCAGGAAAAGTAGAAAACTTACCAGAGGTATTAATGATGTATCGTTGGCATGCGTCTCAGATATCCCAATTACATCAAGATGAACAGAAAGCATTTGCTTATGATATACGCCGAAAATATCAGATTGAATTTATAAACCGTTATAGGAACGCCAATCAGCAAATGCCGGATGAATGGACTGTCGGTATTCCGGAGATTGGACGAATTATAGCATTGTATACTTATGCGAGTTATACCGGAGATGTGATTTATGAAAAACAAGCGGATGAGTTATTAGAGCAATTATTGGAAAATGATATAGAAATTGTTCCGTCTTTAGGGCAGGAATCTAGTTTTTGTAGTTTGGGATGCGGGCTTATATACATTTTGTGTAACGGATTCGCTGAAGGTGAAGAAAATGAAATACTGATGGAGTTGGATACGCGTTTGTCTGCTCTCAGTATAAATTGGAATAAAGAGCAAAAAGAGTCTTTATATGGTTGGATACATTATTTGACACTTCGGATAGATGTTTCGGAAGGGGGCACGGCTACTCTTATTAATAAACAAAACCTGATCCAATTTCTGGATCGCCTGGGAGATATTGAAATAGTCGATGACTGTTTATTGGAGGATATCCGGAAAATAGATGCTTTAGGAATCTTCCCGGAGAGGACAAAGCGCTTATTGGGTGAGAAAGAGATTGTCTATATATATAATGTAGATAAACCGTTAGATGATATTGTTACGTTTGTAATCCCGGTCCGTATCGATTCGTCTGAACGACGGGAAAACCTGGATGTCGTTTTAGATCAGTTATCGAAACGTAAGCGGAGCAAAATAATAGTATTGGAAGCTGATAACGATTCCAAATATAGAGTGCCTGGAAATTGTCTGAATGTGACATACCGCTTTGTGAAAGATGATAACCCCATTTTTTACCGGACGAAATATCTAAATGAATTATTGCGAGAAGCTGATACTTCGATTGTTGGTATATGGGATACTGACGTGATAGTGCCGAACGATCAAATAGACTGTTCGATAGCTGATATTCGGGACGGGAAAGCAGTAATGAGTTTTCCCTATGACGGACATTTTAATATGTGTTCAATGGAGGACAGCTTTATTTTTCGTGACAACCGTTTGATTGAATTTCTGAAAGGAAAAGAGCATTCCGATTGTTTTATTCATTCTGTCGGTGGTGCCTTTCTTGTACATAAGGTGCATTATCTGAAGGCAGGAGGGGAGAATGAACATTTTTACGGTTGGGGAATGGAAGATATGGAGCGTGTCAAGCGAATGGAAATAGTAGGATTTCCGGTTTCGCGTGCCGGCGGAGCTTTATATCACTTGTTCCATTATCGTTATGAAAATTCCCGTTTTTATAGTTCAAGGTTGGAAGAAGAGAGCCGTGAAGAATTTCTCAAAGTCTGTGGTTTGAATAAAGATCAATTGAAACACTATATACAAACCTGGAAAGATGTAGCCTTGGAATATGAAAATAGAGTTTATCTACCATCGGAGATGCATGTCAGGTCTCCTTTTCTGGCTAATTATTTTTGTTTGATGGAAAGCTATCATATGGCTTTTGTGATAATCGCGAAAAATGCATCGTCACATTTGAGAAATGTGCTTGCGTCATCTCTTTATGGTTTCTACCCTAACCAGGGTGGCGCTCATAGCCTGGTTGGTTATGATGATGCGAGTCCCTATTTGTGTCCGGTTTCAAAGATGCAGGAAAAAGAGAAAGAGTCTGGTAAAATGATCAAATTTGCTGTTTGGAGAGATCCTGTTGAACGATTGGTTTCTTGCTACAAACACTTTTGTCTGGAGAAAGCAAATCGTTTCTATTTTCGCTATTTAGCTCTGTTTGAGGATAATTCATTTGATCGTTTTATGGAGTTTGTCCGGTTTGAACTGCGTAAAAGCAATCCTGTTTATCAGGACGAACATATCCGCAGGCAATCGGATTACTATCGTCCGGAAGATGTGGATTATATCGTTCCGATCCATAAGTTGAATCAGTTTCTGGAAGAACATGGTGTACCAGTATTGAAAAAATCAGCGAATGAAACCTCTGTGAAGTTTCAATTGACAGACTGGAATTATATAGAGGAAATAAGAGAATTGTATAAAGCTGATTACGAAATTGAATTAACGTATTAGTTTGTTGTACGTATATTGATTAATTGTTTAATAATCAAGATGTATATAATATGAAATATGAGAAAGAAATAAACGCTATAATATTAGCTGCCGGGATGGGGACTCGCTTGCAGCCGGTCACTAATAAACTTCCAAAATGCCTGATATCTATATACGGTATTCCAATTATAGAGAATCAAATACAGGCATTGCGGAAATTGGGAGTTAACAGGATTTGTATCATAGCAGGATATCTGTGCGATAAATTAGCCTATTTGGTCAAAAAATATCCCAATATAGAAATTAGAGTTAACAATAAATTTGATTTATACAACAATCTGTATTCTTTGTATTTAGCTCTTGATATGCTTGGAGATAGCTTTATATTGGATGGCGATGTATATATTGGAGACTGTTGCCTCCCAATAATGAAAGACGCTGTACAAAAAATAGATACATCTCTTTTATTTACAGTGGAGAAGTTCTCTTCTGAGCCGGAATGGATCCCTGTATTAAATGAAGATGGGTATGTTTATGAAATTTATACAACGAATCAACCAGGATTTTATAGGATGATGTCGGGCATCTCTTATTGGAATAGAGCTGATGGCACTATTTTACAAGAATATCTAATAAAATATATCGATGGCAATCATTATAAAGATTTTTTTTGGGAACAAATCATTCTGGATAATTGTAATGACTTTACAATTAGAACAGAGTTGCTGGAATCTGTTTATGAAGTGGATACTATTGATGATTTAGAAAAACTAAACAGTTGTCTGTTTCCATATTCCTATCCTCAATACCCAGATGAAAGAGAGAAAGGAAAAACATCTCAGGAACAATTGAAGTTTGTATTGGTAAGAATGTTGAAAATATTTGATTGTATCTGCAAAAAGCATGATATCGATTATTGGCTGGATTATGGAACTCTGTTAGGGGCTATACGTCATAAAGGTTTTATTCCTTGGGATAATGATATTGATATCGGCATACTTCGTGCGGATTATGAGTTGTTTCTAGAAAAAGGAGTAAGGGGGTTACCAAAGGATATTTTCTTTCAGAATAGTGATACTGATCCGAGTATGGCGTCTTTCAGTTGGTTAGTTGAGGCACGCTTGCGAGATCGTTATAGCAATTATTTAGATTCGGAAAAAACAATGGGCAATACTATAAACTGGCATAATGGCATACAATTGGATTTTTTTGTATATGACCAGGATGCCATTTATGAAAATGCAATATCCAATAGTTTTGAAAGGTATTTGAATAATAGCCGGATACATTTATTGATTGATGAAATAGAAATGTTGGATGAAGCCTATTTTGAAGGGAATCTTTATCCTGTTCCGGTTGGTTATTGCACTTATTTGCAACGCTGTTATGGTAATTATATGGAATTACCTCCGGAGAAGGACAGAAGATATCCATTAGTTGATATTTTTACTCCATGCGATCATTCGGAGAGTTTGCAATGGAACACTACGATTAATAATAAATAATATGTGAACAATGGAGATACTCGATTTTAAAGATGATTACTTTATTTACTCTAATAGAGAAGGTCTATCAAAAGCTTTTTATGACGATTTATTTGTTGTTGAGTGTGATAAGCCATTTGTCTGTTTCTATTTGAAAGATAAAAAATTTCTGGTACAATGTACTTTGGCTACTATTGCAAAATCGTTAAAAGATTATTTTGTTCAGGTAAATAGACAAGTTATTGTAAATATGAAGCATGTAGAGCATATTGTTTGTCTACGAGGATCCTATTGGGTTATGATGAAGAATAGAGTTCAATATAAGATAAGTGAACGCCGAGAAAAAACGGTTCGTGATGCATTTCGTCTGTATGCTTGATCTGAGTTGTATAAACTCAAATGGATGGCTGAAGATTTATATACGCAGTCAATAGTAACTCATAGGTGACTTGTTTGGATATAAAATTTTAGTTTTACTTAATAAAAAGATGCGTTCAGTATGAAAATACCTGCGTTTGGGGGTTAAAGGTGAAATTTCCTTGGTGGATAAAAAGTAAATGGTTAATATTGTCTACAAGTAGTATAAACTTAAATTTGAATGATATGAAAAAATTAGGTAAAATCAAATTGAATCAATTCAGCAAAGATGAATTAGAATTACGTGAATTGAATGCATTAAAAGGTGGTTGTGAATGTGCTAGATGTGGTACTTGTTCATGCTACTATATTTTTCCGGAAACAGGAGGTTTTGATCATCATGTTGATTCTAGAGATAAATTTGCGTATTGATTTTTCTAGATTATTAGAGTTGATATGTCAGATTTTATTAATTTGTAAAGTATGTAATGATATCGACGACTAATAGTAATATTAGTTGTCGATATGAATGTTAACTAATTATTTTATTATGATACAAACACTCTTTCATACATCGGAAAATGAAAATTCATATATATTCGATGACCAAAGCCGATTATCGATGTTAATACACCCTGAACTAATAAAAGCTTCAGAAAAGTCAGTAGACAATGAGTCGTATTATTCTAAAAAGTATGAGTATTTGAAAAAGTATGGTTTCTTTGGAACTCCAAAACTTGCTAATATAGATATTATAAGCGAGTCAATGGTAAAAGAAAGTATTATTCAAACAAAGCAAATTGTATTCGAAGTAACAGATAGTTGTAATTTGAGATGTACGTATTGTGCTTATGGTGAATTGTACGAAGGATTTGATACAAGAAATCAAAAAAATATAAATGTAGATTATGCTATTAAATTACTAAAATATGTTTTTGGATTGAAGTACAAAAATAAGAATAATAAACTGAATATTGGTTTTTATGGAGGTGAGCCTCTTTTGAATATAAAGTTTATCAAACAGATAGTTAGGCTTGTCAATCAATATAAACAGGAGAAAGAGTTGGATGTGTCATATACTATGACTACAAATGCTACATTGATACATAAATGCATTCCTTTTTTAGTTGAAAACAAATTTCGTCTACTTATTAGCTTAGACGGGAACGCAAAAAATCATAGTTATCGCTCTTTTAGTAATAATAAAAATTCTTTCGAAAAAGTAATTGAAAATATTGATTTTATTCAAAATGAATATAGAGAGTATTTTGAACAAAATGTGAATTTTAATGCTGTTTTGCATAATCGAAATTCAGTGAAGGAAATTTATGAATTTATTTATTCTAGATATCATAAAATTCCTAGAATTTCAGAACTAACATTTGATGGTCTGAATCCAAGTAAAAAAGCTATTCATGATAAAATATTTCATAGTAAAAGAAAAAGTGAATACGAATACCAAAAGGAAGAATCGAATCTTCTTCCTGTGGTTGAACTATCAATATTTCAGGAGTTGTCTGATTTTTTGAAATATAATTCAGTGAATTTTTATCTATCCAATATTGCCGATGTATGGCATGGTGTGGAAAAATATGTGCCAACAAGTACCTGTTTGCCTTTTCAAAGAAAAATACTTTTAACAACCCGTGGAAAATTATTAGCATGTGAAAAAATTAGTTATAATAAATTTGCGTTGGGTGAGGTTGGAAAAGAGGTTAAAATTGATATATCTGAAATTGTTAATAAGTATAATTTGTATTATAATTATATGATAAAACATTGTCAAAATTGTTATGAATATAGGTTTTGTGGTGTTTGCTTATTTCGTATGAAAAACTTTGATAAATTGGGTTCTGAAGACTTTGTTTGTGATAGATTTCAAGATTATAGTGATTTTAAGAATAAACTATATCATCTTTTTTCTTTTATCGAAAAATATCCTGCTAATTATTCTCAAATAATAGAAAATACAATATTGGAATGAAATATAAAGAAATAACAACCGATTATTGGTTCACTATTGAACCTTATGTTTTTATTAGTATAGTCAATAATAGTCTTTTATTGTACAATACTCTCGATGGAAAAACTATAGAATCAGATAAAGCTGATGTTATTGAATTGTTAGGAGAAATACTTAAAAAGGAAAATTGTGGTGTTGCTTTATTAAAAAAAGAAGTATATAAACATGACGATATCAATGCTTTTGTCACTGAACTACGAGAAAAATTTATGGGCGATGTAATTGATGTTTCCTTATCAAAAGGTAAACCAGTTCAATTGCTACCTTTTTTTAATTTATCAAACAAGCATGAATTATATAAGAAGATGAATTTTTCTCCACGCAAAAATATATTAGAAAATCTATCTGAAATTAATATTTATGTGGATTGTAAAACTGATGAAGCAAACCTTATTTCTTTTTTTAAATCTTTACCTGATAGACTGATAATTAATATTGTGTCTGATATGAATATATTGGTTAAATATAGTGAATTACTTTCCTTTTTTTATCGATACAGTTCATCAAAAAATATCATATGTTCATATGATACTATTTTGCCTTTACCATCAATTTTTAAAAATATTTTTTCATATAGAGTTTCTGTTGATTTTCCTATAGATATAGATAAGTGGAATGATTCAAAACAAACCTTGCTTAATCAGGCTTTGTCATTTGAGTATGTTTTTGATGTATCAACTATGGAGGAATATGAGTTAATAGAGCAATTTGTAGAAGAATTTAGCATTGAAAAATATCGTATAAATCCTATATATACCGGTAGTAATTTGAGTTTTTTTGAAAAAAATGTTTTTCTGACGAAAGATGATATTTTATCTACATCAATGACAGTAAAAAAAATTTTCGCTAACCAAGCAATTAATTTATTTGATTTTGGAAAAATAACTATTATGTCTAATGGTGATGCTTATGCTAATGTGAATTATCCATTATTAGGCAATATATATACTCATAGTATCCATGAAATAGTATATAATGAGATTGAAAAAGGTAAGTCATGGCTTCGAATTCGTAATCAATTCCCATGTGATAATTGTGTCTATCAGTGGATTTGCCCTTCTCCTTCAAATTATGAAATTGCGATTGGAAGGTCGAATCTATGCCATGTGATAAAATGATAGATTAGTGTTGTATTTAATTATAGAAAGTGGATGAAAATAGTGAATATTGTTTTGTTGATTATTTCCGCTATAATGGGACTTGTTGGGTGTGAAAAATCTGTAATTAATGAAGATGGAGTAATTGTTGTTGATGTTACTGCAAAATATCCTAAAAAGAATCTTGTTTTGCAGGATTTTATGGATGTGGAATATATTCCTTTAGAAACCTCAGGGGAGTTTATATGTCAAGGACTTGTATTGGATGTTACTAAGAATTTTATAGTAATAATCAACCGTAACTATGATGGAGATATTTTTATCTTTACTAGAAATGGTAAGGGGGTAAAGAAGATAAACAGAAAGGGACAAGGTGTTGGAGAATATACATATATTTCAGGAATAGTACTTGATGAAGATAGAGGTGAAATGTTTGTTAATGAGCATTTGGCAAAGAGGATTATTGTATATGATTTATGTGGAAATTTAAAGCGAGTTTTAAAGCATAATGGGAATGCTATGTATAATAGAATATATAATTTCGATTATGATAATTTTATTTGCTATGATGGAACTGTGAATGAGCAATCATTTTCGCTCATATCTAAGCAGTCAGGAAATGTAATTAAGAATATCGAGATTCTTTTTGAAAAAAAGATAATGACATCGTTGATATTAAGGGATGAAAAAAATAATAGATCTTACTCTGCACGTCTTCCTTACGAACCTATAATTCCTTATTATAATAATTATGTAATTACCGAACCTTCATCTGATACAGTCTACATATATTCTTCTAATCATGATATGATTCCGTTGATTATAAGGACTCCATCTATTCAATCTATGGTACCTGAAGTCTTTCTTTGTCCAAGCATTGTGACAGATGATTTTTATTTTATGGAAATAGTAAAAAAAGAGTATGATTTTGTGCTTAAACGAGGATTTCCCAATGTTTGTTTGATGTACGACAAAAAGAATAAAGCGATATTTGAATATATTGTATACAATGAGGACTATTTAAATAAAAGTAAAACATTTATGAATACGAGACCTCTAGGTAATAAAATAGCAACTTGGCAAAATTTGGAGGCTTATAAACTTGTAGATGCTTATAAAAAGGGGCAACTTAAAGGAAAGTTAAAAGAAATTGCTGCTACTTTGGATGAAGAATCCAATCCGGTTATCATGTTGATAAAGTATAAAAATAGACATAATTATGTAAGGTAATGCAAAAAAAAAATATAAAAATAGAAGAAGACTTGCAGCAGATAGCTAATATGCTTTTGCTAAACGGTACTTTAACTCAATGTCCGGGTTTGGTGCATGGAAAAATGGGGATTGCGATTTTCTTTTTTCATTATGCTTTGTTTACAGGTAACGAATTGTTTGCTGATTATGCAATGGATGTGATTGGTGAAATGTTAGATCAAATTCACGTTAACAGTCCTGCTGATTACGAAAGAGGAATCGCTGGTATCGGAGTTGGAATTGATAATTTAATTTTTAATGATTTTTTAAGTGTAGAGGATGATATTTGTGAGGGTTTTGATCAACGAATGTTTCGAGCTGTGATGTATGATCCTTATTCGGATTTTACTCTATATGGTGGATTAATCGGTTATGGGCAATATTGGATTACACGACTACGTTATCAAGAGTCAACTATTTTGGCACGAAAATGTCTATCACATATAACAGTTCTGATTAGTGAAAGATTTTCTGATATATCAATCACAGAGCAGACGGATGTATTTTGTTTTCTATGTGATTTACAGAAAATATCAGGTTTTGATGATTGTTTCAGGCTCTTGGATCTATGTCAGAGGAAATGGAATTTGCAATCGTTATCTATAGTTAAAAGGTTTTCTCGGCTGGGGGATTCAATGGTTGGTAATTTTATTCGTGCTTATCAGTGTAATAGGTATTTCAATGATGTTTTACAAGATGAATTTGATATTGCTTTGAGGCAAATACCAAATTTGGATATAGGAAAAGCTCCTACTAACGCTGGTATTCTTAATGGATACTCAGGTGAAGGTATGCTACGAATGCTAGCACTAGGCCAAGCAAATATATCATGGATGCACCTTTTGTAATTTGTAATTAAATGAATTTGTATATTTTCAATCAAACTCGTCGTGGATCTGTATTTGGAGTTGGTACTTATATCCGTGAATTGGTTTCAGCTTTGAAAGGCTGTGATATAAATATTTGCGTAGTAAATTTGATATCTGAAAAACCTCAAATACAAGTAGAACAAATAGATGGGATAGAACATTTATGTTTTCCTTTAGTTATTCAGGATCAACGAACAACAAGCAATGAGGATCAGTGGAAATTATATTGTCGTAATGTAGTATATTTGCTTCAATTGTATATCAAGGATAAAAAGGATTTGATATTTCATCTCAATTTTTTTGAAAGTGGTAAATTAGTCGAAGAATTGAAAAATACTTTCGATTGTAGTATTCTTGCTGTTGTCCATTTTTTTGATTGGGGGTTTAATATTTATGACAATCCGGAGAGATTGCGGCATATTTTAAAAGAAAAATATCCGGATAGTTTTGGAAAAAAACTACAAAAAACATTTGAAGAGGAAAAATTATATTATTCTAGGGTAGATCATGTCCTTTGTTTGTCAAATTATATGAAAGGCTTTTTATGTAGGGATTATGGAATTTCGGCTGCTAAAATATCGGTCATTTCAAATGGGGTATGCGATGTGGTTGATACATCAATTAATATTAAACATCTTCGGAGAAAATGGAATATATTATCTGAAGAAAAAATCATCCTTTTTGTTGGTCGTATTGATGAAGTTAAAGGAGTAATTTATTTGATCAAAGCTTTTCGTGAAGTGCTGAAAACAAATAAAAATTGTCATTTGATAATGGCAGGTAGTGGTGATTATGACAAGTGTTTTCTAGAATGTAAAGATATTTGTATCAAAACAACATTTACTGGATTACTAGAAAAGGAAGATTTATATGAACTCTATCAAGTAGCAGATATTGGCGTTGTGCCTTCGTTATTCGAGCCATTTGGTTATGTAGCTGTTGAAATGATGATGCACCAATTGCCAGTTGTGGTTACGGCAACTTCAGGATTGAACGAAATAGTGGATAACACCTGTGGGTTAAAAATTCCCCTTACTGTCTTACCTGATAGTGTGGAAATAGATTCGAAATTATTGTCGGAAAAGATTTTATATCTGATAGAACATCCGACAGAAGCCAAACAAATGGGAGAAAATGGACGAGGAAGGTTTCTAAATAATTATTCTTCGAAGATATTTTGTGAGAATATGTTATGGATATATAAATCAATATGCACATAAGATGAATCTGTATATTTTTAATGAAACAAACCCTGCGACAAGTTATGGGATAGGTACTTATATTAAGGAACTGGTTGTTGTTTTGAAAAATAGTGGTGTGAATGTTTGTGTGGTGAACTTAAATTCTGACAAGTTACAGATAATGTCAGAAGAGATAGAGGGTGTACTTTATTTGTATTTTCCTCCACCTATACAATGGTCAAATGAACTCTCGGAACATTGGGACTTATATCATCATAATATCGTATATTGGCTTCAATTACATATAAAGAATAAAGAAAATCTAATATTTCATTTGAATTATAACAAAAAAGGTAAACTTGCAAAAGAATTGAAAGATGTATTCAAATGTAAAATTATACTGACAGTACATTATCTTGATTGGTGTTTCAAACTATTAGGAAATCAAGTTCGTTTAAAAAAAATATTGGAAACACAACAATTAGTTCAGAGAGATAAAGAAATAGAACTGTTGAAGGATAGCTTCCAAATAGAAAAAGATACTTTTCAGATAGTAGATTATATCATTTGTCTTTCAAATAAAACGCGACAAATATTACAGGATGATTATAAAATAAATTCGAATAAAATTGTGACTATATGTAATGGACTAACAGATACTACTTCTGTTTCTGAAAAATCCATGTTACGGCAAAAATTTAATATACCATTAAATGTTCCTATCATATTATTTGTAGGGAGAGTAGACAATAGTAAAGGATTAAAGTATGCATTACGGGGTTTTCGAATTATATTAAAAATGTGTCCGGATTGTCGTTTTATTATTGCAGGAAATGGAGACTTTGATCTTCATATGGCAGAATGTGAAGATATTTGGATGAATGTTATTTGGACAGGATTAATAAAGAAGGAAAAAGTCTATGAATTATATACAATAGCAGATTTAGGTATTATGCCTTCCTTTCATGAACAATGCAGTTACGTAGCTATAGAAATGATGATGCATGGATTACCAATCGTATGCAGTACTTCTGCCGGTTTGTATGAAATGGTAGAGAATAATATTACTGGCTTACACATACCAGTGATAGAATATACTGATAAAACAGAAATTGATAGTTCACTATTGGCTGAAAAGATGTTATACCTACTACAACATCCGATTGAAGCTAAACAGATGGGCCAAAACGGGCGTAGAAGATATCTAAACAACTATTCTTCGAATATATTTCGTGGGAATATGTTGAAAATCTATGAATCATGTTGGCATAGTGATGATGGTAAGATTAAAGTTTTGATAGTTACAGGACAGAGCAATCATAATTGGGAGGTCAGTCACCTTGCGATCAAGCAGATTCTTGAGAACTCCGGACTTTTTACGGTCAATGTCGCCATATCGCCCGAAACCGGAAAGATCATGTCGAATTTCAATCTTGATTTTGCATCTTACCAATTGGTCGTACTCGACTACAATGGAGACAGATGGCCGGAGGAAACAGAAAAATCTTTTTTGGATTTTGTAGAAAAGGGAGGCGGTGTAATAATCTATCATGCTGCGAATAATGCTTTCAGAGATTGGAAAGAATATAATCGGATAATCGGTTTCGGGGGATGGGAAGATCGTGATGAAACAGCCGGTCCTTATATTTACATGCGGGATGGACGCTTGGTGTATGATAAGGAATCTTACGGGTGCGCCGGTTCACACGGTATTCAGCATGAGTTCGTGTTAAATTGCAGCAACCCGGAACATCCGGTAACGAAAGGTTTGCCTGTAGCATGGCGTCATGCACAGGATGAATTGTACGATCGTATGCGTGGTCCGGGTATTGTTAAAGATGTTTTGTTTTGGGGGTATTCCGATCCGGCAACGAAAGGCTCCGGGCGTGATGAGATGGCTATATTTACAGTCGATTATGGAAAAGCACGTATTTTTCATACTACTTTAGGTCATGCGGGAAATACTCTTGACAATAATATAGCAATGCAGTGTGCGGGATTTCAGGTTACATTGCTTCGTGGTGCCGAATGGGCGGCAACCGGTAATGTGACGCAGCCGGTGCCTGATGATTTCCCGACAGAGAAAAGTATTTCTTTGCGTAAAAATTACAAATAAAAAACAGTTTAATATGGAAATCGTTCCCAATTCGATTTTAGGCAAAAGCCACGGATATACAGCTCCTTCGGACAAATTGAATATTGCCGTTGCAGGTATTGGTGGTATGGGTATTACGAATATTCAGCATGTTTTTGAAACAGAGAACATCGTAGCCCTTTGTGATGTGGATTGGAAATATTCGAAGCCAGTATTAAATTGTTTTTCACGGGCGAAGAAGTATAAAGATTTTCGTAGAATGTATGATGAAATGGATAAACAGATTGATGCTGTTATGGTTGCAACACCTGACCATACCCATGCTATTATTGCTGCTACTGCTATAACATTAGGTAAACACGTGTATGTTCAAAAGCCATTAACCCATTCGGTCTATGAATCGAGATTACTAGCAAAGTTGGCAGCAGAATATAATGTTGCGACACAAATGGGGAATCAGGGAGCCTCTGATGAGGGTGTTGATCTGATATGTGAATGGATCTGGAACGGTGAAATCGGTGAAGTAAAGAAAGTTGAAACCGCTACTGATCGTCCTATGTGGCCGCAAGGATTGGAAACTCCTTCCAGAATACATAAAGTACCTCCTACATTGGATTGGGATTTGTTTATCGGTCCGGCTAAAATGAGACCTTTCAATTCCATTTATCATCCTTGGAATTGGCGTGGTTGGTGGGATTTTGGAACGGGCACTTTGGGGGATATGGGGTGCCATGTTCTACATCCTGCATTCAAAGCGCTTAAATTAGGTTACCCCGTGTCAGTTGAAGCTGCTTCTTCGCCTGGGTTTATTGATTGCGCTCCACAGTCGGAGTATGTGAAATTTGTTTATCCGGCTCGGGAAGGCATGCCCAAAGTTGATTTTCCGCAAGTGGAAATCCATTGGTATGATGGTGGTTTTATGCCGGAGCGTCCGACTGGATTTCCTCAAGGACGTCCACTGATGGGGATGAGTGGTGGTTTGACAATTTTTCATGGAACGAAAGATACGCTGCTTTGCGGTTCTTACGGACTCAGGCCCTGGCTGCTCTCCGGGCGTGTGCCGAATGTGTCCAGGACGATTCGCCGTGTAGATAGAGCGATGGAAGGTGGGCATGAACAGGATTGGGTACGTGCTTGTAAGGAAAGTCCGGAAAATCGTATAAAAACCAAATCTGATTTTTCGGAAGCGGGTCCGTTCAATGAAATGATCATGATGGGGGTATTGGCAGTTCGTCTGCAATCCTTGAATAAAATATTGGAGTGGGATGGAACGAATATGGAATTTACGAATATTAGTGACAATGAAGAAATCCGGCAGATGATTTCAAATGGATTTATAATCAAAGCGGGGCATCCTTCGTTTAATGCTAAAATGTCGGCTCCGATTAATGCCAAAGAATTTGCTGCCGGATTGATTAAACATAATTATCGCACGGGGTGGAATCTCCCTCTGGGAAATATCCGATAAAAAGATCTGTAATTATGGAAGCTCCTCAAAATATACATCCGGAAATCTTGTCTGCCATTCGTTTATTGTCAGAAGACAGGATTGTAAATATGGATACAGCCGTATCAATAATAGAAGATACGGTGTATAATTGTGATTTAAGTATATATCCGGATTTTTCAACCGGTTTAGCCGGTATTGGGTATGGTATCCAGTATTTGATTTGTACTGGCTTAATAGAAGAAGATGCTGATGAGGTGCTTGAAGAATGCGATCGACATCTTTTTTCCGCAGTTTATTTTCGTATGCATACTGATTTAACCCATGCAACAGGTTTGATGGGAATAGCTTCTTACTTTTTAGGAAGATTAGAAGACCCTAATGCTAGTGATAATAACTTGAGTACTTTAACAAGTAAGTCGGTTTTATTATCTATTTTGGATATTTTGTTGATTAGATTTGGTGTCGAAGGTTATGTCTCTTCCGAAATCAGAGAATTGCCCCGGATAAGTATGGCTGAAACACATGATGTTAGAAAGTTTATACAAGATTTTTTACATTATGATATATGTAATGAACTAGCATTGAAATTGCAGAATAGAATAGAACAGAATCCTGTTTCACCGGCAAGAAGGTATAATAATTCAATCGATACGGACATGAGTGATGTAACGATTGTTATGCCGATACGTGTAGACAGTGATGATCGAATAGCAAATTTGAAAACTATAATTCGTTTGTATTCTACTCTTGAAAATATACATTTTATAATTTGGGAAGCGGATAATTATCAACATCTTTATATAGAAGAAAATGAGCGAATCAGTTATTCGTTTTGTATGGATGACAATCCTGTATTTCATTTTACTTATTATCGAAATGTGATGATAAAACAGGCAAAAACTCCTATAGTGATAGTGTGGGATGTGGATGTTTTAGTTCCTGAAGAACAACTATGTAGGGCTGTGGATGATGTAAGAAACCAACAGGCTGTTTTATCTTTTCCGTATGATGGTATTTGTTATAGTCTGCCGCCTGATATGAGTGATAATTTCAGAAATACGTTGGATTGGGAAGTTTTGCTTTCAGAAGAAGAAAAGTTTCCGACCATGTTCGGGCAATTGACTGCCGGAGGTATATTCGTTGTTGATCGTGAAAGGTACATGCGAGCCGGAATGGAGAATGAATATTTTCTTGGTTGGGGACCTGAAGATATTGAGCGGTTAAAACGGCTTACAATTTTGGACCTACCGGTATCGCGGGTAAAAGGTTGTATTTATCATTTATATCATCCGCGAAAGTTAAACTCTGGGTATGTAGATCGGTCTCAAAATTTGTCTGCCAAAAAAGAGTTACTTCGAATATGCAGGATGGGTAAGGCAGATTTGTTGGAAGAGATAGCTGATTGGTCATGGGGTGTTAAAAAGTGAAAGTAATCTCATGAAAAGAATATTCCCTCATTATCATCAACTCGATGCCGTAGACTGCGGTCCTACCTGCCTTCGTATGATTGCGAAGTATTATGGTCGTACCTATTCGGTTCAGTATTTACGTGAACAAGCTTTTATCTCGCGTGAAGGGGTATCGATGTTAGGGATTAGCGATGCCGCAGAATTAATCGGATTCCGTACAATGGGGGTAAGGATTACGCTGGAGCAATTACGGACAGAAGTCCCTATGCCATGCATTTTACATTGGAACCAGCAGCATTTTGTTGTTTGTTATAAAATAAAAAACGGGAAATATTATATTGCAGATCCGGCTAACAAAAAAGTGTCCTATGATGAAAAGGAGTTGGAGCGTTGCTGGTGTAGTACCTTAGTGGAAGGGAGAGATACCGGAGCCGCTTTATTATTGGAACCCGGACCGGACTTTTATGATCGCGGAGAAGTAGAGGAGCGAAAAGACAGGAAATTCTCTTTCTTCTTTCGTTATTTAACTCCTTATAAACGGGAACTTTTTCAGTTAGTGTTGGGGATGCTGACGGTGAGTATTCTACAGTTAATCATGCCATTTCTTACCCAGAGTCTGGTGGATACTGGTATTCGGGATAGTAATCTGAGTTTTATTACTCTGATTCTGATTGCTCAGTTAGTTATCTTTATTGCCCGGTTGTCTGTCGATTTTATCCGTAGTTGGATTTTATTGCATGTTAATACCCGAATCAATATTGCTTTGATTTCTGATTTTCTGGCGAAATTGATGCGGTTGCCCCTTCATTTTTTTGATACGAAAAAGGTTGGTGATATTATGCAACGTATCGGGGATCATAACAGAATTGAGTCGTTTATGACGGGAACTTCAATCAGTACATTGTTCTCTTTCGTCAATTTTATTGTATTTGGTTTTGTTCTGGCTTATTATGACCTAACTATATTAGGCTTGTTTTTATTGGGGAATGGCTTGTATGTTGCTTGGGTATTAGCTTTTATGAGATATAGGCGAGAATTGGATATCAAACGTTTTGCTCAGGCATCTAGTGAGCAAAGCAATCTATTCCAATTGGTAACCGGCATGCAGGAAATCAAGCTGAATAACTGCGAGACTGAAAAGCGTTGGGAATGGGAACGTATTCAAGTGAAATTATTTAAAATAAGTATTAAAGGGTTAGCTTTAGGGCAATATCAACAGCTCGGGTCGGTGTTTTTTAACCAAACCACCAATATCCTGATCTCCTTCACCGCAGCCCGGGCTGTTGTTTCCGGTGAGATGACTCTTGGTATGATGATGTCGCTCACCTATATTGTGGGGCAGTTGACTGCTCCGATCGAACAGTTTATTGGTTTTGCCCGTTCATTTCAGGATGCAAAGATTAGTTTGGAACGTTTGGGAGAGATCCATCAGCGGGAGGATGAAGAACAGACCTTAGCATTGAAAGTAAATGCTTTACCGGATAACAGGGCTTTGCAGATCGAGGATGTGAGTTTTAGTTATGACGGGGCAGACCGGGATTATGTGTTGGAACATATTAATCTGACGATCCCACAGCATAAGGTGACGGCTATTGTCGGGGCCAGCGGAAGCGGAAAGACGACATTAATAAAGTTGTTACTTGGGTTTTACGAGCCGAACAAAGGAAATATCAAAGTAGGTGATCTATCATTGAAGAATATGAATCCGCATGTATGGCGTGCCTGTACGGGATGTGTGATGCAGGATGGGTTTATTTTTTCGGATTCGATAGCGAAGAATATCGCTATAGGTGCGGAAGTGATCGATAAAGAACGGTTGTTGCATGCCGTGACTGTAGCTAATATCCGTGATTTTATTGATTCGTTACCATTGGGCTATAACACAAAAATAGGTATGGAAGGGAACGGTGTGAGTCAGGGGCAGCGGCAACGTATCCTGATTGCACGTGCTGTATATAAAAATCCTGAATTTATCTTCTTGGATGAAGCAACGAATGCTTTGGATGCCAATAATGAACGGGAAATAATGGAACATCTGCATCAGTTCTATAAAGGAAGGACAGTGGTGGTGGTGGCTCACCGCTTAAGTACGGTGCGGGATGCGGATAATATAGTGGTACTGGATAAAGGACAGGTCGTGGAGGAAGGGACGCATGAGGAACTGACGGCACGACGGGGTGTATATTATAAGTTGGTAAAGAATCAATTGGAATTGGGTTCGTAAAATGTATTGATATGCCGGAGATTAGTGTTATTCTGAAAGTAGATGATGGAAATAGGTATTTGCAGGAAGCTGTGAATAATGTCTTTATGCAATCGTTTTCAGATTTTGAACTTCTTGTGTTGAAGGAAGGGGCTAATTACGAGGATACTCTGGATGGTATGGATACAATCGATATGCGTTTGAGAATTTTGAATGTTGTATCATTTGAAGAACCGGGAGTATGGGGGCAGGTAATGGAAAGCATAAAGGGGAAATATGTTGTTTTAATGGATGCTGGTCATTTAATGGTTCCCAGGAAACTTCATACCCAATTTTCTTTTATGGAGGACCATAGAGATGTTGATGTTTGTGGTACCTGGGTAACGGAAAATGGAAATTCCGGAGTAAATTATTTTTATCAGGTACGGCATAATGATATTGTCATTGAGATGTTGTTTTCTAAAGCTATATATACTCAGTCGGTGATAATGCGCAAGTCTGTTTTTGGAGAGTTTCTAAAAACGTGTTTAGGGAAAATACAGAGACATGAATGTGTGGAATATTATGAGATATGGACTGATTTAATAATGAAGGGATATCTTTTTGCCAATATTCCGGAGGTGTTGTTGGATATTCGAACAGGGGAAAATGTGTCTTTATTTGCTGATCCGAGTTTACGGCGGGTAGATCTAAGATATGTCCAGTGTTGTTATCTGGATTATTTAATGAATAAGATCATTGAGCTTGATCCTGCCTATTTTGATTTTTTGAATAGTGTAGTTGAATTACAGAATAGTAATAAATTGACTTTTGAGGAGTGTAAAGGACTTGTTCGAAATGTATATAGTCATATTAGAGAAAAAGAAGAGATACATTTGAAGGATGGTAAAATCAGGATATTGTTTTGTATCGATACATTAGGAGGTGGCGGTGCTGAAAAATTATTGATCGATATTTTGAAAAGATTTGATTATGATAAATATGCTGTTGATCTTTTAGTCCTATTTGAAAAGGGAATCTATTTTGTAGATATACCGGAGGAGGTTTCGTGGTTCTTTCCGGGTAGTGGAAAAGTCAAAAAGCGATTTTATGATATAGAGATTGCTTTTTTGGAAGGAGTGGCGGTAAAATATATTGCTGAAAGGGATAGCGCTGCTGTAAAAATAGCTTGGGTACACATTGATTTGTATAATTTTCATTGGACCAAATCTTTTTATAAGAGTGATGAGCATGAATATGAGGTTTACCAAAAAATGAATAAGATTATTTTTGTAACAGAAAATATTAAAAGGCAATTTGAAAGGTTGTTTGGAGGTATTCATGCAGAGTTATTAGTGATACATAACTTTATCGATCAGTCTGATCTATTGAAGAAATCAGAAGGTTATAAGGTCTCTAAAAGAAAGTTTACGTTATGTAGTATTGGGCGGTTAACGCCAATGAAGGGGTATTTGTCGTTAATACGGACTGTTCATCGTTTGGTAGATGATGGGTTGGATTTTGATTTATGGATTGTTGGAGAAGGTGAGCAAAGGATGGTATTGGAGGATTTAATTCAGGAAAGGTCTTTGAGTAATATTGTTTTCTTGCAAGGGTTTCATAAAAATCCGATTCCTTTTTTGAAAGAGGCTGATGTCTTTGTGTCTTCTTCTTCTGTAGAGGGCTTCTCTCTCGTTATAGGAGAAGCTTTATGTTTAGGAAAACCTGTTGTTGCTACTAAAAATGCTGGATCAGAAGAAGTCTTGGATGGGGGAAAATATGGAATGCTAATAGAGCAGGGAGATGATTTCTTATATAAGGCGTTGAAAAATGTAATTCAAAGTGAGAGTTTGAGATTTGATTTGCGGTCTAAGGCTTTTGAACGATCTGGGTGGTTTGATGTATCTAAAGCAATGGATAAGATTTATAATGTTTTTCAATAACTAGTCAGTGTTGATAAAATGGAAGGAAAAGAAATAGAATTACGCAGCGAAGAGGTTCAGGAGGTGATGGGACAGATCCCGGCCTGGATTGTGCGGTGGGGGATTACGATCTTGTTTATCGTGGTGCTGGCGCTTTTGGTGGGTAGCTATTTCTTTAGATATCCGGATGTGATCACGACGGAGATGACATTGACAAGTCGGCATCCGGTGGCGGAGGTGGTGGCCCGCTCGTCGGGAAAGATAAATGAGCTTTATGTGTTTAACGGACAGGAGGTAAAGATGGGTGCTCCGTTGGCGGTGGTTGAGAACCCGGCCAGGACGGAGGATGTGTTCCGGCTGAAGAAGTTGTTGGCACGTTATCAGGAGCAGCCGGAACGTCTGAGCTATTATCTGTTGCAGGATGTGTGGCTGCTGGGGGATATTCAGCCGGCTTATATGAGTCTGGCATCGAAAGATATTTCTGCCCGCGATTACCGGGCTTCGGTCGGACAGTTACTGGCGGCGATCCGTGTCTGGGAGATGTCTTACTGCCTGGTGGCGCCGTCGGATGGAAAGGTTCAGTTGCTTGTGCAAGGGGCTCCGAACCTGTATTTGCCGGCGGGAGATATTTTTGCCCGTATGGTGCCTGAGGGCGGGGAGACCTGGATCGGGCGGGCCTTACTGCCGATTCAGCGGTCCGGAAAGGTGAAGGCCGGACAGCGAGTGATTGTGCGGTTTACGAATTTCCCGGATCAGGAATTCGGTATCGTGAACGGGCGTTTGTCGTCAGTTTCGCTGGTGCCTTCGGAAGACAATTATATGGTGGAGATTGCCTTCCCGGACGGACTGACCACCAATTATAGGAAGAATTTGCCTGTTTCTTATGAAATGAAAGCCACAGCCGAAATTGTAACTGATGATGTACGTTTGATAGAACGTTTCTTCCAGCCACTGAAAAAGATACTGAAAGAAGGGTTCTGAAGTTTTTTTGTTGTCTCTTTTGTCTCGTTTAGTGGCTTTCGAGCCGGGAAGGATGAACAATCCCCTTCCCGGATTCGTATGAAAAAGTTACTGATGGCACAGCTGGGTGCCGAGCCTACCGTCCAGCATTTTAATGAAATAGTGATAAATCTTCCGGAGAATGAAAAAGCCGGTTTTGTGAAAGGTACTTTCGGGTTGGCTTTCTCTGAGTGGGGAAACCTGAATGTTGCTTACCGTGAGTTTTTGGTCGCATTGATAAAGAGTAAACGACAGCAGTTTGTGGAGTTTGTTCGCAAGGATACGGTTCTGGGGGAATTCCTGTACGATCTGAAAGATAAAGAGTTGTTTGTGAAAATATTAAATCTGTTTGAGCGACCGTCTAAAAAGCATAAGATTTCTTATTCCAAGTTGGCTTTTTCTTTTTTGCTAGGGTTTAAGATGGACTTGGAAGTCAAGGGATTATCTGACAAAATCAGGTACGCCAAGGTGGATACGGATGATCTGGTTGAGTTGTTTGAGTTGATTGAGAAAGTAAAGTTAAGCTGAAGTTTATATTTAAAGAATATAAAATATGGGCGTTTCAGAAAAGCAGTAAGAACCGGGATTATAATCTCTTTCTTGATCGTTTAAAAGATCAACGACTTGATTCTTATGTGATTATATTATTTGTGCTTCCTCTTCTTATTGCTTATTGCCTCTTTTTTACCGCCGTATCTTTGTGTTGTACTTAATTATTCACTAAAAACATTTTTAATTATGGCACAAGGTTACAAGTTGGTTCTGCGCCCGTCGGAACCGGGAGTCAAAGGTTCCAAGAAGTTGTATTATGCGGTATCTAAAAGTACGGGATTTACGGATATCAGACGTTTATGCAAGTTGGTTGCTGCTAGAAGTACGGTATCGAGTGCGGATGTGAAAGCGGTACTGGATAATCTGAATTATATTCTGGATCTGGAATTGCAGGATGGTCGTATTGTTCAGTTGGGGGAATTCGGTAATTTCCGTATTACGGTCGGAAGCGAGGGCGTGGAGGATAAAAAGAAGTTCTCTGCAAGTATGATTCGTGCTCCGAAGATTGTTTTCACTCCCGGGTTTGATTTGCGTGAGACAAAGAAAACGATGGGTTATTCTTTGATTACTCCGGAAGTTGAAAAAACGGAGAATCCCGGAGGTGGTGAGGATCGTCCGGAAATCGAGTAATTCGATGATGGATGAAAAGAATGAATGTTCAATTGGTAATGGCCGTGCTGCTTTGTGCAGCCGGTCTTATCCTGATCTTTTCCGGTTTTTGGGTGGCTCCGACAGGGGAAATACATAATAGCGTTTTAGTCGCTTTCGGGGAGATCAGTACGTTTGCCGGAGCCTTGTTTGGAGTGGATTATTCATATAAAATAAGAAAAGAATGAAAACGAAATTTTGTCAATATGCAATAGAGGAACCTTTGACGTCGGAACAAATGAAGTGGAGAAGAAATCATCCGGATTGGATCAGTGATCATTTTTACATGGGGGAGTTTATCTACAGTGCGGTTGCTGTGGAGAAGGGCCTGGACAATACGCCGCCACCGGAAGCGCAGCGTGCAATCAGAAATCTGGTTAGAAAATTATTGGAGCCGCTTCGGGAGTATGCGGATTGTCCTATGGGGATGCATATCTCCAGTGGGTATCGTTGTGAAGAATTGAATCATCTGGTGGGTGGTGTCGCCGATTCCCAGCATCTGAAAGGGGAGGCGGCGGATATTTATACGTTCGGCAGTTGTCGTTTGCTGGAGGCTTTACAGCAAAGCCGGTTGAATTTTGATCAGGCGATTTATTACCGTCGCCGTGGTTTTATTCATTTGTCATTGAAATTGACGGGGAAGAACCGTCGCCAGGTGATTATCAAATGAGAGGTGGTATTTGTTTTTTATTACTTATAGCAGGATTGTCCGGCTGTGCATCGCGTAATCCCGGAAGCAGGAGAGAACTTCGTTCGTTCAGGGATTCGATATCGCATACACGGTTGGACACTTCTTGCCTGCATTATAATCGTGGGATGCTGTTGCGGGGCTGGTCTCGTTTGAAGGAGGTCTCCCTTTCCGTACCCGACAGTGCCGGTAAACAGTATGTAGAACGTATTGTATATGCTACTGAAGAATGGGGAATGGCAGATTCGACAGAATTGGTGTCTGTGTCTGCCAATACGGTTAATGAGCAGGGTGTTACTTCATCCGTCTCCGTCGAGCAGGAAGTGACCAGAAGAAAAACGAGCCGGATTGTCTGGTGGATATTAATTCCTGGTTTGATCATTTTAATCTGTCTGCTACGAAAATTGCGACGGATAAAATAGATACTTTTGTTTGTATTGCACTATGAGAGTGCATTTTTAATCAGACGATGGTAAATTATGATGTTATAACTTCTTGGAATGAGTTATTAGTAATTAGCATGGGAAATGTTCTGTTTGCCTGTTACGGAAATCTTAACGGATTTAAATAACTTTAATCCTTTGGATCACGGATTGTTCGTATAAGTGTGTATCTTGCAAAAATGATAAATTGTTAACCAGAAAAGAAATGATTATGAGACACTGTATCTGGATATTTGCTTTGTTGTTGCTTTCGATGGGGAGCCTGTCAGCGGAAGATTTCGGTTATGAGTTGCAGGATGGGAAGCTGACTATTCTGATGTATGGCGGTTATGCCGATTGGAAGAAGAATGCCAGTGAAAATGATAAAAGGGCAGTGACTGAAATTTATATAGAAGAGGGTGTTCCTGTTATTCCGAATTTGATATTTAAAGATTTGCCGCGTGTCGGGTCGGTAACGATTCCTGCTTCGGTGACGATGATAGGTGGGGCTGCCTTTGCGGGATGTAGCAATTTGTCATCTGTGGTGTTTGCTAAAGATTCGGAGTTGAGAACGATCGGTAAGTATGCTTTTTATGAAACAGCCCTTGAGTCTGTTGTAATACCGGCATCTGTTACCGCGATCAGAAAGGCTGCTTTCAGATATTGCTATAATCTGTCGTCGGTTATATTTGCCGGAAACCAGAAGCTAAAGGAAATCGGTGAATGGGCTTTTTGTGAGACGTCTCTGGAATCGGTTGTAATCCCCGCTTCCGTAACTACTATAGGAAAGGCTGCCTTTACGGAGTGTAAGAGACTTTCGTCTGTAACTTTTACGGGAGATATGAATTTGAGGACGATTGGTGCTGGGGCTTTTTCCGGGACGAGGCTTCATTCAGTTATGATTCCATCTTCTGTTGCAACGATTGGGGAGGGGGCTTTCAGGTATTGCAGGAGATTGACGTTGGTGACGTTTGGTGGCGATAATTTAAAAGCGATCGGTGAGTGGGCTTTTTCAGAAACAGCACTGGCTTCATTCTCAATACCTTCTTCGGTTACTACGATTGGAGCGGGTGCTTTTGCTAAAACACCTCTTGAGTCGGTAATGGTTCCGTCTTCCGTAACGGCAATCGGAGGGGCTGCCTTTACTGATTGTAGAAAATTATCGTCAGTGACGTTTGCCGAAAAATCGGAATTAGAGAAGATCGGAGCAGGTGGTTTTTACGGAACGGCTTTGTCCTCCGTAGAACTTCCATTTTCCGTGAAAACGATTGGTGCAGGTTCTTTTTCCCATTCCGCTCTTAAATCTGTTGTAATTCCGGCATCTGTCACGGATATTGAACGTGCTGCTTTTTCCCAAACATATCTTACCTCAGTTATAATCCCATCTTCTGTGAAAGCGATTGGGAAAGAGGTGTTTCAATGTTGTTCCGAATTGACTGATGTTACTTTTCTCTCATCAAAGGCACCTGCCCGTTTTGGAGAGAATGTATTTGAGAATTGTTTTTCATTGGAAGCTATTTATGTCCCGGAAGGAAGTTCCGGTTATTCGGGAGAAAATTGGGTTAAATATGAAGATCTGATAAAGCGTAAAATCATGTTCGTTTCTTCCGGTTCGTTAACGGCTTTATATAATCTGTTTTCTTTTGGCGAAATGGGTGGCTGGGGTGTCTTTAATCCTCTGATCTTCGGTTTGTTTGCTATAATCAGTGTGTTGAAAAAAATATTTTTAGGTTAATAAAATAGGAGAAGTGGTCATGAAAGCGGTTGGTTGGGTAGTTGGTGGTAATGGAATTGTAAGAAATGATAATAGTCTTGTGGAAAACTAATTAATTGCGTTTCTTTGTACCCGTAAATTATTAGGATATGGCAGACGAACAACAGATGGTGCTCCGGACGGAGGACCTGGTGAAAAAATATAGAACGCGAACGGTGGTGAACCATGTTTCTATTAATGTGAAACAAGGGGAGATTGTTGGATTGCTCGGACCGAATGGGGCGGGAAAGACGACGACATTCTATATGACTGTGGGGTTGGTGACTCCTAATGAGGGGAAGATATTCCTGAATGATATGGAAATTACGAAATTCCCGGTTTACAAACGTGCCCGTAACGGGATCGGTTATCTGGCGCAGGAGGCTTCTATCTTCCGTAAAATGACGGTTGAGGATAATATCCGTTCTGTTTTGGAAATGACGGAAACTACTCCTGAATATCAGAAAGAAAAACTGGAAAGCCTGATCGCTGAGTTTGGATTGAACAAGGTTAGAAAGAACCTGGGAGACCAGTTGTCTGGTGGTGAACGCCGTCGTGCCGAGATTGCCCGCTGTCTGGCGATCGACCCTAAGTTTATTATGCTGGACGAACCGTTTGCCGGTGTCGACCCGATTGCCGTGCAGGATATCCAGACGATTGTAGCCAAGTTAAAGCATAAGAATATCGGTATCCTGATTACCGACCATAATGTGTACGAAACATTGAGCATTTGCGACCGTGCTTATTTGCTGTTCGAAGGAAAAGTGCTTTTCCAGGGAACAGCAGAGCAATTGGCAGAAAACGAGATCGTACGCGAAAAATATTTGGGGAAAGACTTCGTGCTGCGGAAAAAAGATTTATAAATTCAACTTATTTTATTGCAAAAGTCTCCTGATGTGCCGGGTGCATAAGAAGAACAGGACTAATGTCACTACTGCTAATGCAGAGTAAGGCAACAGGTTCGCGTTGGATATATCTCCGGTGATAAATTCATTCTCCCGCAGATGGATATCCGACATGCTGATAACGGCAAAAGCGTTATTGACGAAATGGGCGAAGACCGGAATCCAGATGTTTCTGCTCCAATATAACAAATAACCGAAATATGCTCCCAGTAACATACGGGGGAGGAACCCGTAGAATTGCAAATGGAATGCGCTGAATAGAATAGCGGCAGACCAGATGACTATATGATGATTGGATGTCCATTGACCTATAATCCGTTGCAGGGCACCACGGAACAGAAATTCTTCTGTAATACCGGCCATTATAGCGATGACAAACAGATTCGACAGGAATGTGAGCATACCGTCGCCGGCTAAAAGCGTATTGGTAATTTGTTCGGCGAGGGCTTCCTGCGCTTTCATCCAGCTTTCGACCGGGGCCATGAACTCCGGCAGTATCATTTGCTTGTTCAGCAAAGCTGTCAATGTGATCGCCGGGGACATCAGGAACATGCTGACCAGTGCTAGCAGCAGGATTTTGGTATCCACTTTACGCTTTATACAAAGGTAGGCGGCCGGGTCCGCACTGCACAGCCAGGCTACCGCCAGTGCCGGGAACAGGAAAGTCCCGATGGCTGACAACAACTGCATCATTCGCATCATATCGGGGTATTGCGTTATATTGACGGATACACCGTGTGACAAAACAAAGATTCCCGTTCCGATCAGGGATGACAGGACTGCTCCGAACAAAAGACTGACCAGCAGGAGCCATAACTGGAACATGGCCGGTTTACCGGCATATATACCTTTTAATACCATATCTATAATATTAATGTACGGACATAAAAAAACTTCTGCCCAAATATAGGTAGAAGTTTTTATTTCTTCAGGAAAGAATGAATTACATTTTTGGTCTGGCTTCTTTTACAACCATCTGACGACCTTCGAATTCAGCCTCGTTCAATTCTCCAATAGCTTTTTTAGCTGCTGCATCATCAGGCATTTCAACAAAAGCAAAGCCTTTTGATTTACCTGTTTCACGGTCTTTGATGATCTTTACAGAATCTACCACTCCGTATTCTTCCATTACTTGTTTCAGATCTTCTTCCCGAACACGATAGTTCAGGTTGCCAATGTAAATGTTCATAAAAATAGAAATAATTAAAAAATAAAATTGTTACTGATGAAAGTAATAAACCGGAATTTCGTAACAGTGATAGATAAATCGACAAGTAACAAGTAAATGAAGAAATAAAAAACAATGTTATTTACGTTCAAGGTAAATCCCCTTTCACATTACAAAGGAATACATTTATTTTAGAAATACAAGATTTTGGGTTGAAAAAATTAATATGTGTCTAATTTTGGCTTACTTATAACAAATTAAGTAAACAATTTGCGAGATTAAAAGAATAACTCTAATTTTGCAGCCTAAAATTCGATACGACTATTAATTAAATAAATCATTCAGAATGAACGTTTCGCTTAAGAACATTGATGCCGTTAGCGGTATTGTGAAATTAGAAATAGTGAAGGCTGACTATGCTGAACAGGTTGAAAAGAGCCTGCGCAACTTCCGTCAGAAAGCAAATGTACCGGGTTTCCGTAAGGGAATGGTACCGATGGGTATGGTGAAGAAGATGTATGGAAAACATGTACTGGTTGAAGAAGTCAACAAGTTGGTTTCCGAAAATCTGTTCAAATATATCAACGAGAATAAGTTGAACGTTTTAGGCGAACCGATGCCTAACGAAACAGAACAACAGCCTATTAATTTCGATACACAGGAAGATTTCGAATTTTGTTTTGACGTAGCTTTGGCTCCGGAAATCAAAATCGAACTGAGTAAGGGCGACAAGCTTCCTTATTATCAGGTTGCTATCGACGAAGAGATGTTGAACCAGCAGGTTGACGCTTATACTGCAAACTTCGGATCTTATGACACTGCTGAAGAAGTAGAAGAAAAAGACCTGGTTAAAGGTACTATTGCAGAACTTGAAAACGGTTCTCCGAAAGAAGGTGGTATCGTTGTGGAAGATGCAGTACTGATGCCTTCTTATCTGAAGGATGAAGCTGAAAAAGCTAAATTCATCGGTGCAAAAGCTAACACTGTAATCGTGTTCAACCCGAATAAGGCTTACGAAGGCGCTGAAGCAGAGATCGCTTCTTTGCTGAAGGTTGACAAAGAAGCTGTTGCTGGTCTTACCGGAGATTTCAGCTTCGAGATTAAAGAAATCACACGTCACAAAAAGGCAGAACTGAACCAGGAATTGTTCGACAAAGTATTCGGTGAAGGCGTTGTTTCCAGCGAAGAAGAATTCAAGAATAAGATTAAGGATGCATTGGCAGAACAGTTCACTCCTCAGAGCGACTTCAAGTTCCTGTTGGATGCCCGTGAAGTATTGGTACAGAAAGCAGGCGAACTGAAGTTTGCCGACGACCTGTTGAAACGTTGGTTGCTGGCTGCAAATGAAAAGAATACGGCTGAAAAACTGGATGAAGAGTATCCGAAGATTATCGAAGACCTGAAATATCAGTTGATCAAAGAAAACCTGGTGAAAGGCAATAACCTGAAGGTAGAAGATGCAGATATTGAAAACTTTGCAAAACGTGTGGCAAAAGCTCAGTTTGCACAGTACGGCATGCTTTCTGTTCCTGAAGATGTATTGGCCAACTATGCAAAAGATATGTTGAAAAACAAACAGACTTTGCAGAATGTTATCGACCGTGCAGTAGAAGAAAAACTGGCTGCCTGGTTGAAAGAACAGGTAGAACTGGACGTAAAAGAAGTTTCAGCAGAAGAGTTCAACAAACTCTTTGAATAATATTATTCTTCAGAAATCGTAGTATTTACTAAGGTTTCAGCAAGAAAAAGGGGTTCCTCTCTAAAAAATATCTTAGCGGATAGCAAATAAGTTGTTTCTTTCAGAAATTTATTTATAACTTTGTTATTCCGATAAGTCAGAGGGAAATCCCTTTTTTTATGACTTTCGGTTATACAATAAACAGTAAACTATGGACGATTTTAGAAAGTATGCAACAAAGCATTTGCGGATGAACAGTAACGCACTGGATAGTTATATGAATATCACCAGCAGTTATATTTCTCCGACAATTATTGAAGAGCGCCAGCTGAATGTTGCGCAGATGGACGTGTTTTCCCGTTTGATGATGGATCGTATTATCTTCCTGGGAACACAGGTCGACGATTATTCGGCCAATGTGATTCAGGCGCAATTATTATATCTGGATTCCAGCGATCCCGGCAAAGATATATCTATTTATATTAATTCGCCGGGCGGTTCGGTATATGCAGGTTATGGTATTTATGATACCATGCAGTTTATCGGATGTGATGTTTCTACTATCTGTACAGGTATGGCCGCTTCTTTTGCCGCCGTATTGCTGGTAGCCGGAACGAAGGGCAAACGTATGGCTTTGCCGCATTCTCGCGTGATGATCCACCAACCTCTGGGCGGTGTACAGGGACAAGCTTCGGATATCGAGATTACTGCTCGTGAAATCCTGAAGGTAAAGAAAGAACTGTATACTATTATTTCAACTCACTCAGGAAAACCTTATGAAGAGGTAGAACGCGATAGCGATCGCGACTACTGGATGACTGCCGAAGAAGCGAAAGCTTATGGAATGGTAGACGAGATCCTGGTCCGTAATAGTAAATAACAAACATAGAGACAAGGCCTTTGCGCCTTGTCTTTTTCGACAAATAAATAAACAAAATATCTATGGCCAAAACAGGCGACGTTTGTACGTTTTGTGGGAGAAGCAGTCGGGACGTTAATATGCTGATAAATGGGATATCCGGTGCCATCTGTGATGAATGCGCACAGCAAGCGTATGAAATTGTAAAAGAACAACAGCCTGCCAGGAAAAGTTCTCTGGGACTTGACCAGGCGGAACTGCCGAAACCGGAGGATATAAAAAACTTTCTGGATCAATATGTGATCGGACAGGATGACGCCAAGCGTTACCTTTCTGTTTCGGTGTATAACCATTACAAACGATTACTCCAGAAAGTCACTTCGGATGACGTGGAGATCGAGAAATCTAATATTATTATGGTCGGCGCAACCGGTACGGGAAAAACCCTGCTGGCACGTACGATCGCAAAATTACTGCATGTGCCGTTTGCTATCGTGGATGCTACGGTACTGACCGAAGCCGGTTATGTGGGAGAAGATATTGAAAGTATTCTGACTCGTCTGTTGCAGGCTGCCGATTATGACGTGGATGCAGCCCAACGGGGAATTGTATTTATTGATGAGATAGATAAGATCGCGCGTAAAAGTGACAATCCGTCTATAACCCGTGATGTAAGTGGAGAAGGAGTACAGCAGGGTTTGCTGAAGCTACTGGAAGGTTCGATCGTGAACGTACCTCCCCAGGGCGGAAGAAAGCATCCGGAACAGAAAATGATAGCGGTAGATACTAAAAATATTCTTTTTGTCTGTGGCGGAGCATTTGACGGTATCGAGAAGAAAATTGCACAACGTCTGAACACTCGTGTTGTGGGATATTCTGCCAGCAAGGATACTGCTCAGGTGGACAGGAATAACTTCCTGAAATACATTACGCCAACCGACCTGAAGTCGTTCGGGCTGATTCCGGAGATCATCGGCCGTCTGCCTATTCTGACTTATCTGAACCCGCTTGACCGGAGCACGCTTCGCAGCATTCTGACAGAGCCGAAGAATTCGATCATCAAGCAGTATGTCAAATTGTTTGAGATGGATTCCATTAAACTGACGTTTGATGAAGACGTTTACGAATATATTGTAGATAAAGCTTTGGAATTTAAGCTGGGAGCCCGTGGCCTGCGTTCGATCGTAGAGGCTATCATGATGGATGCTATGTTCAGCATGCCGTCTGAGAAGAAGAAGAAACTCCATGTAACATTGGAGTATGCGAAGGAGAAGTTTGAAAAATCAGATGTAAACCGTTTGCAGATAGCGTAATGCCTGCGGTTTGTAAAATATAATAAGTATGGCGAAGAAGGATAGTTTAACTGAGCATTTAAAGACTCATTTTGGTTTTGATACCTTTAAAGGGAATCAGAAAGCAATCATTGAAAATGTGCTGGCCGGGAATGATACCTTTGTGTTGATGCCCACCGGCGGGGGCAAGTCCCTCTGTTACCAGTTGCCTTCTATAATGATGGAAGGTACTGCGATCGTTATATCTCCCCTGATTGCTTTGATGAAGAACCAGGTGGATGCCATGCGTAATTTTAGTGAAGAAGACGGAGTCGCTCATTTTATTAATTCTTCACTGAATAAGTCGGCGATCGACCAGGTGAAGGCTGATATAATGGCTGGCCGCACGAAATTATTGTATGTTGCTCCCGAGTCGCTGACTAAAGAGGAGAATGTCGAATTTTTGCGCAATGTGAATATTTCGTTTTATGCAGTAGATGAGGCGCATTGTATTTCAGAATGGGGACATGATTTCCGTCCGGAATATCGCCGGATACGTCCTATCATCAATGAAATAGGCAAGCGTCCGCTGATTGCGCTGACGGCAACTGCCACTCCGAAAGTTCAGCACGATATCCAGAAAAACCTGGGTATGATTGATGCCTCAGTTTTCAAATCCTCCTTTAACCGTTCTAATTTATATTACGAAGTTCGTCCGAAGGATGAAAATGTAGACCGCGAGATCATTAAATATATTAAGGCCAACGAAGGTAAATCGGGTATTGTCTATTGTCTGAGCCGCAAGAAGGTGGAAGAGTTTGCCGATATTCTGAAAGCGAACGGTATCAAAGCGCTTGCGTATCATGCCGGAATGGATTCAGGGCAACGGTCGGCCAATCAGGATGCATTCCTGTTGGAAAAAGCCGACGTTATCGTGGCTACTATCGCATTCGGTATGGGTATCGATAAGCCGGACGTACGTTATGTCATTCATTATGATATCCCGAAGAGCCTCGAAGGTTATTACCAGGAAACAGGTCGTGCCGGCCGTGATGGTGGCGAAGGCCAGTGTATTGCCTTTTATGCATACAAAGATTTGCAGAAGCTGGAGAAATTCATGCAGGGAAAGCCTGTAGCGGAACAGGAAATCGGTAAGCAACTGTTGCTTGAAACAGCGGCTTATGCCGAAACTTCCGTATGCCGTCGCAAAGTCTTGTTGCATTATTTCGGTGAGGAATACCTGGAAGAAAATTGTGGAAATTGTGATAATTGTTTGAACCCCAAAAAGCAAGTGGAAGCGAAAGAATTATTGAGTGCGGTACTTGAAGTGATAAGTACTTTGAAAGAAAAATTTAAGGCAGATTATATTGTCAACATGTTGGTCGGTAACGAGACCTCCGAAATTCAATCTTACAAACACAATGAACTGGAAGTCTTCGGTTCGGGAACGGACGAAGACGACAAGACCTGGAACGCAGTGATCCGTCAGGCGCTGATTGCCGGTTATCTGACAAAGGATATCGAAAACTATGGCCTGCTGAAAATCTCTCCGAAGGGAAAAGATTTCATGAAGAAGCCGGTGTCTTTCAAAATAACAAAGGATAACGAGTTTGAGGAAGAGGAAGAATCTGAAGTGCCTGTACGTGGCGGAGCAACCTGTGCAGTTGACCCGGTCCTTTATTCTATGATGAAGGATTTGCGTAAGAAGCTGTCCAAGCGATTGGAAGTTCCTCCTTTTGTGATTTTCCAGGATCCGTCGCTTGAGGCGATGGCTACCACTTATCCGGTGACTCTGGATGAGCTGCAGAATATTCCCGGTGTCGGTGCCGGTAAGGCAAAACGTTACGGACAGGAATTCATTACACTGATCAAAAAACACGTAGAAGAAAATGAGATCGAACGTCCGGAAGACTTGCGTGTTCGTACGGTTGCAAACAAGTCGAAACTGAAAGTCTCCATTATCCAGCGTATCGACCGCAAAGTCGCTCTGGATGAGATAGCGTTGACAAACGGTCTTGAATTCAACGAACTGCTGGATGAGATCGAAGCGATCGTTTATTCGGGAACACGTATCAATATCGATTACTTTGTAAACGATGTGATGGACGAAGATCATGTGGAAGATATCTATGAATATTTCAAAGATTCCGAAACGGATGATCTGGAAGATGCGATCGAAGAGTTGGGCGGTGATTATACAGAAGAAGAGATCCGTCTGGTACGCATAAAATTCTTATCGGAAATGGCAAATTAATAATATGCCGATAGGGTTAATATGCCAATATGCCAATAGAGATAATATATCGTTGTTTTTTATTGGCACATTGGCATATTGTTTTATTGGCATATTATTCGTATATTTGCGCGCAATAATTTTTAAAGCATACGTTTTATGTCATTTATTGCAGACAGGTTAGTTATGGACGGATTAACATTCGATGATGTATTGTTGATCCCCGCTTACTCAGAAGTTCTTCCCCGAAATGTCGACCTTACGACAAAGTTTTCACGAAACATTACATTGAATATCCCGATGGTATCGGCCGCTATGGATACGGTTACCGAGGCAAAGATGGCAATCGCTATTGCCCGCGAAGGTGGTATCGGTGTTATTCATAAGAACATGACGATCGCAGAACAGGCTAAGCAGGTTCAAAGCGTTAAGCGTGCTGAAAACGGAATGATCTATGATCCCGTAACAATCACGAAGGGAAAACGTGTGGCCGATGCGTTGGCTATGATGGCAGAATATAAGATCGGCGGTATACCTGTTGTGGATGAAGGCGGTTATCTGGTTGGAATCGTTACCAACCGTGACCTTCGTTTTGAAAGAGACATGAACCGTTCGATCGACGAAGTGATGACGAAGGAAAACCTGGTCGTGACAGATCAGTCTACAGACCTGGAAGCAGCAGCCCAGATCCTTCAGCAGCACAAGATTGAAAAGCTGCCGGTGGTGGACAGCCATAATAAGCTGATCGGACTTGTTACCTATAAAGATATCACTAAAGCAAAAGATAAACCTTCAGCCTGCAAAGATGCCAAAGGCCGCTTACGTGTGGCTGCCGGTGTGGGTGTGACATTCAATACTTTTGAACGTGTGGCTGCATTGGTAGAGGCTGGTGCCGATGCCTTGGTTATCGACACGGCTCACGGACATTCCAAAGGTGTGGTCGATGTGTTGAAACAAATTAAAGCACAGTATCCGGGTATCGATTGCGTGGTTGGTAATATTGCTACGGGCGATGCTGCCAGATATCTGGCAGATGCCGGAGCAGATGCCGTTAAGGTAGGAATCGGACCGGGGTCTATCTGTACGACCCGTGTTATTGCCGGAGTCGGTGTTCCCCAGTTGTCTGCAATCTATGATGTTGCAAAAGCATTGAAGGGTACAGGTATTCCTCTGATTGCCGATGGCGGATTGCGTTATTCCGGTGATATCGTGAAGGCGATTGCTGCCGGCGGATCATCCGTGATGATGGGTTCATTGCTGGCAGGTGTGGAAGAATCGCCGGGTGAAACGATCATTTTCAACGGACGTAAGTTTAAATCCTATCGTGGTATGGGATCGCTGGAAGCGATGCAGAAAGGATCGAAAGACCGTTATTTCCAGGATGTGGAAGACGATGTGAAGAAACTTGTGCCGGAAGGTATTGCCGCGCGTGTTCCTTATAAAGGTTCTTTATTCGAAGTGATCTACCAGATGGTTGGCGGGTTGCGTGCCGGTATGGGATATTGCGGAGCGCATAATATTGAAGAACTGCATCAGGCTAAATTCACCCGCATTACCAATGCCGGTGTACAGGAAAGTCATCCGCATGATGTGGCAATTACACAGGAAGCGCCCAATTATAGCCGTGGCGAATAATAAATGTGGATAAATCCCGTTATATAAAAAACACTAATTTAATCGGATAGCATACTTTTTGGGGATGCTATCCGTTAGATTAGTGTTATTTTTGTAATGTGTACGTAGTATGATAAACGGAATTTTGATGAAAAAGTTGCTTGTATTATCTTTAGTATTCGCTTGTTTAACCGGAGAAGCCGCTAATAAGGCTGATTCTGTAGTGATGACTGTGGCCGGAAAACAGGTATCTCTGGATGAATTTGTTTTTATGGCCAGAAAGAATGGTGAAGTTAATTTATCTGATCGTAAGTCATTGGAAAATTATGTGGAACTGTATAAAAACTTTAAGTTGAAAGTTGTCGATGCAGAAACCGCCGGTCTCGACAAGACAAAAGATTTTACTGATGAACTGGAAGGATACCGCGCTCAGCTGACATCAAGTTACTTATCTGACAGAGACGGGGAAGAAGCAGCTCTCCGTGTGGAATATGACCGTTTGGGCGAAGTGCTGGAATTGAGTCATATTTTATTCCGTCTGCCGGGAAAGACTCTTTCAAGGGATACGCTCGCTGTTTATGAAAAGGCGATGAAAGTCTATGAACGTATAAAAAACGGGGAAGACATGGCAACCGTTGGTCAGGAGCTGGCAAAGCAGGACTCTACCAAACAGACCGGATATGAATATGCACGTTGTCTGTTGCCTATGCAGACGATCAAAGCGTTCGAGAATTATGCTTATTCTATGAAACCGGGTGAATTATCCATGCCGGTACGTACTACGCTGGGATATCATATTATTAAACTACATAGCCGCAAACCCAATCCGGGGATGCGCCGTGTTGCCCATATTCTGATCCCTTTCCAGAAAGATTCGGTAACTCGCAGTGATAGTGAAACGTTGGCTTTGGCTGAAGAGGTTTATCAGAAAATACAAGGCGGAGCAGACTTCGGACAGGTAGCAGAAGAAAATTCTTCGGATGCCGCTTCGGCACGCAAAGGGGGAGTGCTTCCCTGGTTCGGTGTCGGAGAAATGGTGGAACCTTTTGAAAAAGGTGCATTTGCTTTAAATACTCCGGGAGAAGTGTCTAAACCTGTTAAAACACGGTTCGGTTATCATATTATTAAATTGCTCGACAAGGGAGGCATCCCATCTTTTGAAGAAAAGAAGAAATCATGGTCCCGTGTGATGGCACAGGGTGAACGTAATTTCGAATATTATAAGGCGTTCGATGAACGTCTGAAAAAAGAGTATGGGTATGTGTTCTATCCGGAGGCTTATGCCGAACTGGTCGCTTTGTGCAATGATCATTTTCCTTCCGACAAGGACTTCTACGAAAAGGCCAAGGATATGAATAAGACATTGATCCATCTGGTGGATACGGATTTCCCACAGAGCGAATTCGCTTATTATATCCAGCGTTGTCCGTTCTCGACAAAAACGTATGCCGGTGATTTTATGCAGGAAGTGTTCGATCTGTTCGTTCGTGATATTGTTACGACAACCGAGCGCAAGAATTTGGAAACTAAGCATCCTGAATTTACACATCTGATGCAGGAATATCGGGATGGTATCCTGTTGTTCAATATCAGTAATCAGAAAGTGTGGAGCAAGCCAGCTGCTGAACAGCCGGAGTTGGAAAAAGCCTGGTTGCAGGAGCTGAATAAGGAATATCCTGTTACGATTAACTGGAAATTGTTGAAAAAACTAAAGAAATAAGAAAGAGAAGGTTATGAAGTATTGCTTCATTTTTATAGCATTCGTATCTTTGCTGTGTTCTTGTAAGCGAACCCAGCAAACCGACGATGCGGATGTGCTGGTAAGAGTGAAGGACCGGACGTTGAAACGTTCGGAAGTGGTTAGTCTGATTCCGCGGGGGACGTCCTCTGCGGATAGTTTGTTGTTAGCCGAAAGCTTTGTAAAGAAATGGGTAAAGGATGCCCTGGTTTACGAAGTTGCCCAGCGAAACCTGGGGGACGAAAAGGAAGAGGTCGACAAGCTGGTAGAAGAATACCGCCACTCGCTGATTCGTTTCCGTTATCAGGAGCGCCTGATCAAAGAGAAATTGTCGGCTGATATCCGCGAAAGCGATAAGCTGAACTATTATGAGGAGAATCAGAAAAAGTTTACACTTGATAAAGCCCTGATCAAGGGACTTTTCCTGAAAATACCGGTGGATGCCCCCGGTTTGTCGGAGGTAAAAGGATGGTACAAATCGACTTCTGAAGCCTCTTTAGAAAAAATTGAGAAGTATAGTGTGCAAAATGCCACTATTTATGACTACTTTTACGACAAATGGGTGGACTTTGACGAGGTGATGGATAATATACCTGTCCATGTATCCAACTCAACAGCTTATCTGAAGGCGAATAAGTTTGTGGAAGTAGCCGATAGTAGTTATTGCTATCTGCTGAATATCAAAGAGTATCTACCGGAGGGAAGCGTGGCGCCTTATGATTATGCGAGTTCGCAAATCACGGAGATGCTGATCAATCAGCGGAAAGTAGATTTTTTGAAGACGTTTGAAGAAGAATTATATAAAGATGGAATCAGAGGAGGTGATGTAAAGTTTTTTACTGAACCGTAATTTGTAACTTATAAAGTAGAAATGATGAAAAAGATTTTAACTGTATTCTTTCTTGCCTGCTTATCTTGTGCGGCAATGGCACAGGATAATGTGATTGATGAGATTGTGTGGGTGGTAGGAGATGATGCTATTTTACGTTCGGACGTAGAAACGCAGCGTTTGTATATGCAAAACGAAGGCGAACGTCTGGATGGTGATCCTTATTGTGTGATTCCGGAACGGATAGCGATACAGAAACTGTACCTGAACCAGGCGAAGATAGACAGTATCGAGGCCAGCGAAAGCCAGGTGATACAGCAGGCTGACCAGTGGATAACCTGGGCAATCAACCAGATCGGATCAAGGGAAAAAGTAGAGGAATATTTCGGAAAGAAAATCTCACAGATCAGGGATGAACAGAAGGAAAAGTTCCGTGAACAGCAGATCGTTTCAGAAATGCAACGCAAGTTGATCGGGGAGATCAAGATGACTCCTTCTGAAATTCGTAAGTTTTATAATCAGTTGTCGAAGGACAGCCTGCCGACTATCCCGACAACAGTGGAAGTCCAGATCATTACTTTCGAACCGAAGATTCCGTTTGATGTGACGGATGCTATCAAAGCACGACTGCGTGATTTTACGGAACAGATCAACAGCGGTAAGATGGAGTTCTCTACGTTGGCCCGCCTGTATTCCGAAGATCCAGCTTCTGCAGCCCGTGGCGGTGAGATGGGATTTATGAGCAAGACTGACCTGGTGCCGGAGTTTGCCAATGTGGCATTCAACCTTTCTGATCCGAAACGTGTATCTCAGGTTGTACAGACAGAATACGGATATCATATCATCCAGCTGATCGAGAAACGCGGTAACCGTATCAACTGCCGTCATATCCTGTTAAGACCGAAAGTGTCAGAAAAGGAATTGACGGAAGCGACTGCCCGCATGGACTCATTATATGCGGACTTGCAGGCAAACAAATTCTCGTTTGAGGAAGCTGCAACATTCGTTTCATACGATAAGGATACCCGTAACAACAAAGGGTTGATGGTTAACCAGAATCATGAAGGAAACAATTTCGGTACTCCGAAGTTTGAAATGCAGGAACTTCCCCAGGAAGTCGGTAAAGTGGTATACAACATGCAGGTGGGTGAAATCTCCAAACCGTTTACTATGATTTCCAACAAACAGAAGGAAGTGGTTGCCATCGTTAAATTGAAATCCCGTACAGAACAGCATAAGGCAAATCTTTCTGATGACTTCCAGGCAATGAAGAATATGGTGGAACAACAGAAAAGAGAAGAATTGTTGGATGAGTGGATCAAGAAAAAGCAAAAAACTACGTATGTCCGTATTGCCGAAGGATGGCGTAACTGCGATTTCAAATATCCGGGTTGGGTTAAAGAATGAAGATTGTAAAAAAGTTTTTTCTTACAGGACTGCTTTGTCTGCTGGCTGTTTGTGTGTTTGCACAAACGCAGGATTCCATATCCGTCAAGCAGGGAGAGACTCTTACAGCCGATACGGTCACGACTAAAAAGACACTGGTTTATCTGCTGCATGCCGATACTGTATCCTATGATAAGGAAGTGATGAAGGCTGATGCACAGTTTCTGGAGGGAAATGTCAGTTTCCGGCACGATAGTTCGTATATGTATTGCGACAGTGCATACTTTTTTGAGGCGACTAATTCGCTGGAGGCTTTCAGTAATGTCCGTATGGAACAAGGAGATACTTTGTTTGTATACGGCAATTACTTGTTTTATGACGGGGATACCCAGATTGCTTACCTGCGTGAAAATGTCCGTATGGAGAACGGGCAGGTAACGCTTTTTACCGATAGTTTGAACTATGAGCGTATTCCCGATATCGGTTATTATTTTGACGGCGGTTTGATCGTTGACTCGCTGAATCAGTTGTCCTCTTTCTACGGTCAATATTCTCCGGGCACGAAACTGGCTATATTTAATGATAGTGTGCGTCTGGAGAATCCGAATTTTACACTCTATTCGGATACGCTTCATTACGATACCGAATCGAAGATTGCAACAATACTGGGACCTTCCATCATTGTTTCAGACAGCGGGACGATCCATTCTTCCCGCGGATGGTACAATACGGAAGCTAACACTTCGCTGTTGCTAGACCGTTCCGAAGTTTATTCGGGCAACAGGGTCCTGATCGGCGATTCTATATCATATGACCAGAATGCCGGTTTCGGTGAAGCCTTCGGGAATATGTGCTTGCAGGATACGGCTCAGAAAGTAATGCTGGAGGGACAGTACGGTTTCTATAATGAGCGGACGGAATATGCGTTTGCAACCGACAGTGCCCGTTTCCTTGAATATTCGCAGGGCGACACGTTATATCTGCATGCCGATACGCTGGAAATGATGTCGATCGATTCGACGGCCCGCGAAATAAAGGCATTTTATGGTGTGCGTTTCTATCGCACCGATATGCAGGGTGTTTGTGATTCCATGCAGTTTAATACGCGTGATTCCATATTATATATGTATAGGGATCCGATTCTGTGGAATGAGCAGTACCAGATATCCGGTGATACGATAGTTATCTATATGAATGACAGTACGATCGATTATGCACATGTGATACAATATGCATTTGCAGTGCAGCATCTCGATTCGACTTATTATAATCAATTGAAAGGGAATGACCTGAAAGCATATTTTGAAGGTCAGGCTGTCCGGCAGATCGATGTCGAAGGGAATGCGGAATCCATCTTCTATCCGTTGGATAACGGTGCGATGATCGGTTTGAATGAAACCAAGAGCGGATTCCTGACAATTTGGGTGAAAGACAATGCGTTGGAAAGGCTGAAGATATGGCCCAGTCCGCAGGGAAGTCTTACCCCCATACCCGATCTGAAGCCGGAACAGAAAACACTGAAAGATTTTTATTGGTTTGATTACTTGCGTCCGAAAAATAAAGATGATATTTATCAGGTAGTGAAGAGGAGAGTCGAAGACGCACCGGTTCGAAGCAATAAGTTTAAGCACGAGCAATAGCATTTATTATTAAATTTGTTGAGTTATGGCACTTTTCTCATTTTATAATGTACGTAAACCCCGGCAGTTCAATCATAAACCTATTTATTGGGATCCCCATAAAGAGGCGATGGAAGAACGTGTGCGTAAAATGAAACGCGAGATGGGCATGGAAGAATCGCTGGAAGATTACAAGCCGCAGATCAAAGGAACTTTTATTGAGGGTACTTCGCATCTGAAGAAAAGCCTTGACAGGGGCGACGATGCACGTAGCCGTAAATATAAGAGCGCAAAACTGATCGTGGGGATCGCAGTCCTGGGTGCTTTACTCTGGTTTTTGTTTTGGTCATGAGCGATATAATTCATTTATTACCCGATAGTATAGCCAATCAGATAGCGGCCGGTGAAGTCATTCAACGGCCTGCTTCCGTTGTAAAGGAACTGGTTGAAAATGCGATCGATGCCGGAGCCGCACATATCCAGGTGAACATTAAGGATGCCGGCCGTACATTGATCCAGGTAGTCGATGACGGGAAAGGTATGTCTGAGACGGATGCCCGTATGGCGTTCGAACGGCATGCTACTTCCAAGATCTCTTCGGCCGAAGATCTGTTTTCCCTCCATACGATGGGATTTCGCGGAGAGGCGCTGGCTTCTATCGCTGCGGTAGCCCATGTGGAACTGCGTACCCGTTTGAGAGGAACTGAGTTGGGTACGAAGCTATCCATCGCCGGTTCCACATTGGAAGATATTAGCCCCGATGCTTGTACAGAGGGAAGTATTTTTTCGATCAAGAACCTATTCTTTAATGTACCCGCGCGCCGTAAATTCCTGAAATCGAATGAAACGGAGTTCCGTAATATAATCAATGAATTTGAACGTATCGCCCTGGTCAACCCGCAGGTAGCCCTGGTGTTGAACCACAATGATACCGAGATATTTAATTTACCGGAGTCAGGTCTCCGCCAGCGTATTATAAATGTATATGGCAAGAACCTGAACCAGAAGTTGCTTTCTGTGGATGCACAAAGCTCGCTGGTCACTATTTCCGGTTTTGTAGGTCGCCCGGACTCTGCCAAGAAGCGTGGTGCACTGCAATATTTCTTCGTGAACGGACGTTTCATGAAGCATCCCTATTTTCATAAGGCCGTTCTGCAGGCTTATGAACAGTTGATCCCTCCCGGCGAACAACCCAATTATTTTATCTATTTCACGCTTGATCCTTCTACGATCGATGTAAATATCCACCCGACTAAGACCGAGATTAAGTTTGAGAACGAGCAGCCTATCTGGCAGATACTGATGGCGGCAACCCGTGAGGCGCTGGCAAAGTCGAGTGCTATCCCTACCATTGATTTTGATGTGGAAGATGCGATAGACATCCCGGTTTACAACCCGGTCAAAGAACCGGACGGATTTAGAGCACCGACCGTGCAGCTTGATTCGGGTTATAATCCTTTCAAGGCATCTTCTACCCCGTCTTCTTATTCTCCGTCTTCGCCATCCCCTTCGTTTTCCGGGAAGTCGGAGTTCGACTGGTCACAACTCTATCAGGGGTTTGAAAGCGACCGCGATGCCGTGCGTAAAGATTTGGAAATGATGGGAGAGGTGATTGAGACGGATGCTGATGAGAAGCCGGAACCGGTAGCTTCTGTTGTTGGAGGCGAAGCCTTGTTTGCCGAAACGACTACTCCATGCTATCAGTACAAAGGTCGTTATATCGTTACTTCACTGAAGTCCGGCCTGGCCCTGATCGACCAGTACAGAGCTCATGTACGTATCTTGTTCGACCAGTATCTGAATAATATGCGACAGCAGAAAGGTGCATCGCAGCAGGTTCTTTTCCCCGAAATCATTGAGTTCACGGCAGCAGAAGCAGCTGTCTTGCCTGTTCTGTTGGAAGATATGCGTTTTATCGGTTTCGACTTGTCGAATCTGGGAAATAACAGTTATGCGATCAACGGCCTGCCTGCCGGACTTGAGAATGTAGACCAGCTGGTTCTGATAAAGGATATTGTCAACCGTGCTATCGAGACAGGATGTGAAGTACATGAAGAGATCTGTGAAGCAATCGCTTTGTCTCTGGCAAAAGCAGCAGCCATCCGTCCAGGTAAAACATTGTCTGCCGACGAGATGGATCACCTGATCGCAACCTTGTTCTCCTGTCCGGATTCCAACCTGACCCCCGACGGAAAGACGATCATTTCCATGCTGACTGACGAAGAACTGGAGAAACGGTTCAGATAAGTAAATAATATAGTATATTTGCTCGTCTAATAACTAAGGAGATGAGTGAGCAGGAGTTCCGCAGCATATACAAGCAGTATCATAAAAAACTATGCTATTTTCTCAATTACTATACTCACGATGAGCAAGCTATTGAGGAAGTTGTACAAGATGTTTTTGTATACCTCTGGAAAGAATCTGACAATTTGAATATAACTTATCTCAAAACCTATCTGTATAGCAGTGCCCGGAATAGGATGTTGAATTATCTACGGAATGAACATACGCGGACGATCATATTGGAGCGATGGGCTCAAATGGAATTGGAGGAAAGACAAGCGCAGGATTGCATTGACCGGGCGGAGTTTTTTTTATTATTACAGGATACGATCGAAGCTCTACCTCCAAAATGTCGGGAAATTTTTTTGATGAGCCGCGATGAGCGAAAAACTTATAAAGAAATTGCGGAAGAGAAAGGTATTTCAGTCAAAACTGTTGAAGCCCAGATGGGAATCGCATTAAAAAGAATAAGAGAAAAGATGCTTTCATCTTATAAAGAAGGAGGGGATATCTTCGTTTTTTTGCTAACTCTGCTATAATTATTCGAAAATCAGAAAAAATATTATTTTGTTTTAAGGGTATTCTTTGATGGGATGTGTCTATTATATAGAAATATAAAAAGATGGATCAGAAAATACCTCATACATTATTGGCGAAACACTTCGTAAACCAAACTTCCGTAGAAGAATCAGAGGAAGTGAGGAGGTGGCGTGCCCAATCACCTGAGAATGAAAAATTGTACCAGGAATATCTACATGAATGGGAAATTGCACATGCTGATTTTTCCCGGTTCGTGCTACCAGATAGTGATAAGATGTGGGGAAACATATTGTCCCGGATCAATGAACCTGTTAAAACAATATTATATACTAAGAAGAAACTTTATAAAGCCATTGCTGTTGCAGCTTCAATTGCTTTATTGGTTGGACTTTCTTTTTCTGTCTGGCTTTCTGCTTATTACCGTTCGGATGGAAATTATTTGGCTGCGGAGGCTGTATTTATTGTTCCTTCCGGACAAAAATCCCAGCTTATATTGCCTGATGGAACGAAAGTTTGGATGAATTCCGATTCAAAATTGACTTACCCGGTAGACTTTTCTAAAAAACGCCGATTGGTAAAATTGGAAGGTGAAGCTTATTTTGATGTCGTACATGATGAGAATAATAAATTTATTGTGAATACCGGTACGGTCAATGTACTGGTGCACGGTACAAGTTTTTCAGTGACTGATTATCCTACCGATTCTTTTATTTCAGTGGCTCTGGAAAAGGGGAGTGTCTCGGTAGAAACCAGTCGGGAGCATGATTTACTGACCAGATTGGTGCCGGGACAGAAATTGCTGATCGCTAAATCGGATATTAGCTGGAATGTTTCCGCTTTTGATGCAGAGGCTTATAATATCTGGATGTTGAATAAATTACAGTTTAAAGGAGAATCCCTTTACGATGTCTTTAGAAAAATAGAGCGTTGGTATGGGGTTAAGATCAGGTTGGAAAATGAAAATCCGTCTTATTCTTATTGGTTTACTTTGAAAACGGAATCATTGACTGAGATGTTGAATCTGATCAACCAGATAACTCCTATAGACTATAAAATAAACGGAGAGGAGGTGACCATAAGATATAAATAACAGATTCCCCCTTTACTTTTCTATTGGTGTAGTAAAGAAGAGGCATTATGAACCGCTATTCATAATGCCTGCGACCTTCAATATAACTCTTGTTCGAAGATTCTATTCATCGTAATGAATAGAATAGGGAGCTTATATTCAAGGGCAAAGATACGATTTTTATTATAACCTTAAATTTTAAGAAGATGTTTAAGATAAGAAAAACGTTAATTGTTACGTTATTATCAATAATTTTTACCAATGTAGGATTTGCCCAATCCGTGAAAGTGACGTTGTCGCTAAAGAATAGTACCTTGAAAGAGCTTGTCTCTTCCGTTGAAAAACAAACAAACTATACATTTGTTTTTTATAATGAGATCAATTCGGATTTACCTGTCTCTGTTACATCTAATAATGAGGCTCTGAAATCTGTATTGGATAAAGTTCTACCTCCGCTTGAAATCTCTTTTGAAGTTTCAGGGAATCATTTGATCCTGAAAAAAGCAATGGAACGGACTCTGAAAAAAGTGAGTGGATTTGTCAAAGACGATAGTGGAGAAGGTATTATTGGTGCGAATGTAGTTGAGAAAGGAACAACCAATGGTACGGTTACGGATATGAACGGATATTTTGAATTCTCAGTTGCTGCTGATGCTGTTTTACAGGTTACATATATTGGTTATAACCCGAAAGAAGTTTCTGCAAGTTCCCGGCAGCCGGTAGCTATTCAATTAGAAGAAGATTCAAAACAAATAGAAGAGATTGTCGTTATAGGATATGGTACACAGAAAAAGATATCTGTTACCGGATCTGTTGTTTCATTGAAGGGGGACGAGGTAATGAAAAGTCCGTCGATTAATGTAGCCAATTCTTTGATCGGACGTTTACCTGGTGTTATTATAAATAACCGTTCAGGAGAGCCTGGTAGAGACGATCCGTCCATTTTTATCCGTGGTAAAAGTACGACGGGCGACTCTTCTCCTTTAGTCCTGATCGATGGTGTGGAACGTGGAGGTTTAGGCGAAATAAATCCCAATGATATCGAAAATATTTCAGTGTTGAAAGATGCCTCTGCAGCGATTTATGGAGCAAGAGCTGCCAATGGTGTTTTACTGGTGACTACGAAACGTGGGAACACCATGAAACCCTCTGTAAGTTTCTCTTATAATCAGGGATTTTCGGAATCGACGCGTACACCAAAGATGGCAGACTCTTATACTTATGCTAAAGTATATAATGAAATAGAGGAAGGAGAAGGACGTGCTCCGAGATATACTGCAGAAGAACTGGAAAAATACAGAAACGGTTCGGATCCAGATTATCCGAATACGGACTGGTATGGCTTTATCACCAAGAAGTTAACTCCGCAACATCGTGTAAATTTGTCAGTATCAGGTGGTAATGAACGTTTGAAATATTATTTATCGTTGGGTGAGTCACATCAGAGCGGACATTATAAAAATGGGACAACAGATGTCAGATTATATAATTTACGTTCCAATATTGATGTTCAGGTTACTAAATATCTTCAGGTAGGAATGAACCTGGCAGGAAAGGTCGATGATAATCATTATCCGTATTTCTCGACGAATGAGACATATAGTCATATCTTTTTATATTTGCCCAGTTGGCAGCCTTATTGGCCCGGGACGGACAAGTTAATGCCAAACCGGGGAAGTGAAAATATCATGAATATGGTAAGCGACGCTGGTGGAACACGGGATATAAAGACTACAGCTCTTCAGAGTACGGTTTCTTTTAAACTGGATATCCCTTGGGTGAAAGGTTTGTGGCTGGACGGTAGTGCCAGTTATGATGCAGGTTATGTCTTTACCAAAGATTTTCAGACACCTGATTATGTTTATTATAAGGATGAAAAGACAGGTGAACTGTATAAAGGACGTTCCGGTATGGGAAGCGATAAGGCCAATCTTTCTGAGAAGTATGAGAATCCGACTAATTTGTACATGACTGCAAAGTTGAACTATGATCATACCTTTGGTGTTCATCATGTTGGTGCCATGGTCGGTTATGAACAAAGTGAAACAAAAGGAAATTATCTTCAGGCCTATAGAGGGGATTATGTTTCCATTTCAATACCGGAGATCTTTGCCGGAAGCAGTGATAAAAACAAACAAAGTAATGATGGGAGTTCGTCACAAACGGCGAGGCAAAATATTTTCGGACGTTTGTCTTATGATTACGCTGGGAAATATTTGGCCCAGTTCACTTTCCGTCGGGATGGATCTCCTAATTTTCCGGAAAACAAACGATATGGATTCTTCCCTGGCTTTTCTTTAGGGTGGAGAATCTCGGAAGAACCGTTTATGAAGAATTTGCTTTTCCTGGATAACCTGAAGATACGCGGCTCTTATGGCAAAATGGGGAACGATCAGGTTGGAGCTTATCAGTATCTGACGACTTATAGTTATGGTAGCAACTATGTAATAGGGAAGAATGATGTAACCGGGTTAGTTCAAAACGGTGTACCCAATCCTAATATCACCTGGGAAGTTGCCAAGACAACCAATATTGGTTTTGATTCTCGTTTATGGAATGGTCTGTTAGGAATTGAGTTTGATTATTTTAAAACCAGACGTTCCAATATATTGACGAAGCGTTCTGCTATTATTCCGGATTATACAGGATTGAAGTTGCCGGATGAGAATATCGGTATAGTAGATAATAAAGGTTTTGAAATGATCGTTTCCCATGAGAACTATTCAAATCCTCTGAAATATCGGTTGTCTGCTAATGTGTCTTTTGCTCGTAATAAAGTTGTTTTCAGTGATGAGCAACCTGCGGCTGAGCCCTATCAGTATGCAACCGGTCGCCCGATCGGATCGGGATTGTACTATAATGCAATTGGTATTTTTGAATCGGAAGAGCAGATAGAGTCATTGCCTCATTTATTGAATACACAACCGGGAGATATCATTTATGAAGATGTCAACAAAGATGGTCAGATTGATTCAAGGGACCGTATCCGTGTGAACCAGACTAATACTCCTGAAATAGTTTATTCTTTTAATGCGAATTTCGAATATAAGGGATTCGACCTCTCGTTGCTGTTCCAGGGACAGGAGAATGCAAAACAATATTTCGGAAGTTATTTTCCGGTAATGAGTTATTCATTGGGAAACTTTATGGAATGGCGTGCCAAGGATAGGTGGGCACCAGAAAATACAAAGGCTTCTATGCCGAGAGGTAGTTCGAGTATGTGGAATAATAATACGGAAGCTTCGACCCAATGGCTGTTGAATGCCGGTTTTCTTCGTTTGAAAAATCTGGAATTCGGTTATACGCTACCTGCTTCTATCTGTGAGAAGTTATGGGTAAAGAATCTGCGCGTTTCTTTTAGTGCCAATAATCTCTTTATTATTTACGATCATATGAAGGAATTGGGATTTGATCCGGAAACAACAGACTTTTGGTATTACCCGCAACAGCGTACCTATAACTTTGGCGTAAATGTAACATTCTAAATACTATTTGATATGAAAAAGATAATTTATATATTAGTGGCTATTTTAGCTTTGAACTCATGTGATGTGCTGGACATGAAACCTCTGGATAAAGTTTCGGATGCTGATGTATGGGAAGACAGTGCATTGATAGAACTTTATGTGAATGCTTCTTATAATTCTATCAATCATGAATTTAGTCAGCATATGTTAAGTGATGCGAGTGACGAAACTTATTGTATTCATAATTGGGCTAATTTCTGGGTGATTCAAAAAGGAGAAATGACTTCTGATAACGTAACGGGTATTTCAGAGAAGATTAATTATTGGAAGTCTGCATATAGTAACATCCGTACGATCAATGTTTTCTTTGACCGGATTGATGATGCTCCGGTTGAGACAGATCTAAAAAACAGAATGAAAGGCGAGATGAAATTTATCCGTGCCTGGATCTATGCGAATCTGATTTGGCGTTATGGCGATGTTCCCCTGATCACAGACTTGTTCGAGTTGAATCAGGATTATAAGGTGAAACGTGATTCTTATAGCGATTGTGTGGATTTCATTACAAAAGAACTGGATGAAGCGATGACTTGGTTACCTGCAAAATCGAGTAGTGAAACGTTGGGACGTGCTACAGGGGATGCTTGTAAGGCTTTAAAAGCGAGAGTTCTATTATATGCTGCCAGCGAGCAGAATAATCCTTCCCATTCAAAAGAAAAATGGGAAGCAGCGGCAGAAGCGACAAAGGCCGTATTGGATGCTGGATATAGTTTGGGTAATGATTATCAGTCTGTCTTCCTGGAAGATAATGATGAAATAATCTTTGCGCGTTACTTTACGCAGGCCAATTCTACCGACTTTATGCTGTTTAACGGTCGGAATGGTTCAAATGGATGGACCGGAGAGAACCCGACGCAGAATCTGGTGAATGCTTATGAGATGACAAATGGTGAATTACCATATCTGAATGAGGAATTGCCGTTGAAGATAAATCCGGCTTCCGGCTATGATGAGTCGAATCCATATGCCGGACGTGATCCGCGTCTGGATGCTTCGATCTTGCATGATGGTTCTATGTGGGCCGGACGGGAGACAGAAACCTGGCACGGCGGACTTGATTCACCGGAGAGTAGCATCGGTTCATGGAATGCCTCGAAGACGGCTTATGCGTTTAAAAAGTTCATGGTCGAATCCATTCCGCCCTCAGGGTCATCTGTAAAACCTGAAAATCCCTGGATATTCTTCCGGTTAGCAGAATTTTATCTGAATTATGCAGAGATCATGTATGAGTTGGGCAATGAGGAACAAGCCCGTGAATATGTTAATAAGGTACGTGCCCGTCAAAGTGTGAATATGCCGCCTGTTACCGCTTCCGGCGAAAAGCTGAGAGATAAGATACGGAATGAACGTCGTGTGGAGCTTGCTTTTGAAGGACATCGCTTTTTTGATGTAAGAAGATGGTGTATTGCTGATGAAACAGAGAATAGGGACCTATTGGCAATGAATATTCAAAAGCAGGCAGATGGTACTAAAACATATGAAGTTACAATGTTATTGAAGCGGTCGTTTTTAGAGCAACATAAACTGGTTCCTATTCCTCGTACGGAGATAGATAAGAGTGAAGGTTCGCTGGTGCAAAATCCAGGTTATTAATAATAAATTGATTCTCAATGAAAAAACTGATTAGTGTTCTTATTTGTGTTTTGTTTGCAAGTGTAGGCATAAGCGGTCAGGCGAAGATCGACCGCAAAGCTGTTGTTGACAGGCATCGTATCGTGACAACGAAGACCAATCCCCGGAGTCCGGCTCAGGTAGGTAACGGAGAGTTTGCCTTTTCTGTGGATATTACCGGGTTACAGACTTTTGTTCCTTTCAATACGATGTCACAGTGGAGTTGGCATAGTTTTCCTTTGCCGGAGGGTTGTAAGGTGGAGGATTTTAAAAGACTTACGATGGATACGCATGGAAGGGATGTTCCTTATGAGCTTCCAAATCCCGAACAACCGGAACTTTCGGCGTGGCTGGCAGGAAATCCGCACCGTTTTAACCTGGGACGTATCGGATTTAAGTTGACGAAGCCGGATGGTACTCCGGTGACTGAAACCGATTTGTCGGATACCCGACAGGAGGTTGATTTGTGGACAGGCATTATTTACAGTCAGTTTAAACTGGATGGTATCCCCGTATCGGTGAAAACAGCTTGTCACCCTACATCAGATGCAGTTGCAGTTTCCGTGGAAAGTCCTTTGATTCGTAAAGGGCAATTATCGGTATTTCTGGATTTTCCTTATCCTAAAGATGATCAGTTTCAGGACTGTCTGGGAACCTATGACCAATCAGGTGCCCATCAGTCCGTTCTTAAAAAGCAAGAGAAAGACCGGGTACTGATCGCCAGAAACATGGACGATATACATTACTATACAGCATTGAGATGGACATCTCCGGCACGCCTTGAACAGGCAGCCGGGGATAGTCCCCATCATTTTGAACTCTGTCCTGAAAATACCGATCGGCTTGAATTCTCCTGCCTTTATTCCCGTGAGGAAACCAATGGAGGGTTGGTTGCGGACCAGATATTCAGGGAAAGTTCCGCTGGTTGGAAATCTTTCTGGGAATCGGGAGCGGCAATCGACCTGTCTGCCAGTAAAGATCTTCGCTGGAAAGAATTGGAGAGAAGGATCGTATTGTCCCAGTTCGTAATGAAGATAAATGAGGCAGGTTCGCTTCCTCCTCAGGAAAGCGGACTGGTCAATAATGGCTGGTACGGACGTTTTCATTTTGAAATGATCTGGTGGCATGGTGTTCATTATGCGTTATGGAACCGTTGGAACTTGCTGGATAAATCGCTTTCCGTTTACCGTGATTATTTGCCGACTTCCATAGAGAGGGCTAAAAGACAGGGGTACCAGGGTGCCCGTTGGCCGAAATGTACGGCTGATTTTGATCGTGAATGGCCTAACCTGATACATGCGACACTGATCTGGCAACAACCCCATCCGATTTATTTTGCAGAGTTGGATTATAGATTGCATCCTACCCGGGAAACCCTGGAGAAATGGAAACAGGTTATTTTCGGTACGGCTGATTTTATGACCGATTATGCTTTCTATGTGAAAGATAGGGATCAGTATGTCTTAGGTCCTCCTGTATTTATCGTTTCTGAAAATACAAAGCCGGAAGAAACGATGAATCCGGCCTTTGAACTGAGTTATTGGAAATTCGGTTTACGGGTAGCCAACGAATGGCGTAAACGTCTTTCACTTCCGGTAGAGGAAAACTGGAAGCTTGTTGAAGAAAAATTGTCTCCGCTGCCGGTTGAAGACGGTGTATATGTGACTCATGAAGGTATTCGGGATATGTGGACCAAGTATGCTTTTGAACATCCGGCATTGATCGGAACCTATGGCATGTTACCGGGAGACGGAGTCGATATCTCTGTTATGGATAAAACATTATCCAAAGTTCATAATACCTGGAAGTTGAATGATACATGGGGATGGGATTTTCCTATGCTTGCCATGTGTGCGGCCCGTTTATCCCATCCGGATAAGGCTGTCGACTATTTGTTAAATTATCCGGCCTTCGACTTCGACGAACATGGTCTTGTTGGAGGAGGAAGGGCTCCTTTCCCTTATTTTCCCGGTAACGGTGGATTACTCACGGCTGTTGCCATGATGGCAGGGGGATGGGACGGTTGTCCGGCTATTAACGCTCCGGGTTTTCCCAAAGATGGTTCGTGGACTGTAAAATATGAAGGTTTTAATAAATCACTGTAAGTAGATACGGTGTTTATCCTTTCAGCTTTCAGCCACCTTTAAGCCTTGTAAAACAACATGTAGGGATGAAGGGTGGCTGATTTGTCTTATTTTTTGTAGTTCCCGGGCACAGGTACATAAATCGGGAATCTATCTAATCCTTCTTTCTTTAATTTCCCGGCTTTTACCATTTCTGTCAGACGACGATTGGCTGTCCCTTTCGTAAATCTGCAAACTTGCTGGAACTCCAGGCGGGTGATATATTCATGGGTTGAGAAATAGATGGTTAATAAGTTGTCAATTTCTGTTTCCGAGCGACTTTTCGAATGATTTTTATGTGCTGCCCTGACAAACCGGGTGGTACTCAATTCCTTTTTTAACGCTATTTCCGGACGAAACGCCACCGACTTGAACTGGATGGATTCGGCCCGTATCTCTTTCGGGTCTTTTATAGGAGGACATTGCAGTGTCATTTCCAAATAACCCAATCCTTTGATATGTATTCTTTTTCCTTGTTTCAGATTACGGATGATCGCTTTGCTTAGCATGGTTATAGTTGCTTCTACATCACCGGTTGTCAGGCTGCTGGCATCGTGTATCTCTTCTGAGAGCATTTCGGTGGTGATAACTCCTCGCGGCACAATCCGGGCATGCAGGCGTGGTTTGCGGTTACTCCCTTTCGGTATGGGGTTTTTATAGAAGTCGTATTCTGCTGACATATTCTTGCTTGTTTAATGAATAACTCCTGTTTAAATGCTTGTCTATTCATCGCTTGACAATTGTAGGGCGTAAGACTCACAAGTGTAAGGCTATTGTTTAACAGCGGTGGTTCTTACGCCCTACAACTGTGGAGTGATTATTGAATGACTACAAAGGTAATAGATGTATATGACTTAAGCAATACCTTTTGCCTACTTTTCCGGTAGATGCGATTGTTGGAAAATAGTAGTCTGTTAATTTGTAAAACCTTGATATACGGTATTATATTCGCTGAAAATAACTAAAAAAAACGAATATGAATGCGATTAAAAATCTTATTGAAAAGCTGTGTGACCTGGTGATGCACGGACGGTTTTCGGATGAAACGGAAGTGATAACAAATGCAGTATCGGAGGTGATGCCGGTAGTGGCAACAGAAGAGCTACCGGAAAAACAACCGACAATGATGCAGGAAGTGTCGGATGTGAATAATGCAAGTAATGTTGTGCCCCTTGCAGCAACGGATATCCCTTTGCAAAAAGCGACCCGGGCGATGATGGCAATGGAGCAGTTTCTGGGTGAACAGTACGATCTCCGTTTCAACAAGCTGACGTCGGAGACGGAATTCAGGAAGCGGAATCTTTCCGGAGCCTGCTTCCAGCCTGTGGGGCAGCGCGAGTTGAACAGTTTTTGTATAGAAGCGCGAAAGCAAGGGATAGATTGTTGGGACAGGGATGTGTCGCGTTATGTGTTTTCCGATAGCATTCCTGAATATCATCCGTTCCGCCTATATATGGATGAGTTACCGGACTGGGATGGGATCGACCGGATCGATAGCCTGGCACGCAGGGTTTCTTCTGTTCCGTTGTGGGTAAAATGTTTTCATCGCTGGTTGTTGGGGATGGCGGCACAATGGTTGGAGACAGACCGGCTGCATGCAAACAGTGTATCACCGGTATTAGTCAGTCGTACACAGGGAAAACAGAAGTCTACGTTTTGTAAATTATTGCTTCCCCGTGAGTTGCAGCGGTATTATACGGACAGCTACGATCTGTCCGCCCAATCGGCGGCAGAATGTAAGCTGACGGAATTCGGCTTGATCAATATGGATGAATTTGATAAATTTACTCCTCGCAAGATGGCATTGTTGAAGAACCTGATGCAGGTTGTCAATCCATGTGTTCGCAAAGCACACCAGAAAAATTACCGTCCGTTACCCCGTGTCGCTTCTTTCATCGCAACGTCTAATCAGAAGGAGTTGCTGACCGATCCCACTGGAAGTCGTCGGTTCCTGTGTGTTGAAATAGAAAATAAAATAGATTGTTCTCCGCTTGATTATCGTCAGCTTTATGCTCAGCTGAAAGCCGAATTACTGGCCGGCGAACGGTATTGGTTCACTTCTGAAGAGGAAGCGGAGATCATGGCGGCTAACGAATCGTATTACAAACATCCTGTTGAAGAAGATGTGTTCAGGACTTATTTTCGTCCGGCCGAATATGGAGAGAAGGCATTGATGCTTTCTGCTGCGGAGATTTTCCAGCGGTTGAAAAAGCATAATCCGGCAGCTATGCGCTCGGTATCGGCAGGTAATTTCGGAAAGTTCCTTTCTTCCCTGGGGATTGAACGGAAACATACCGAATCCGGTAATTATTATAGGGTGGTAGCACTGGTGTAAAATGGTCTTTTAAGGTGTAAAAGGGCCAATTAACATTTGACTCTGAAAAATGGGGAAAATGTGGTTGGATAAGAGAAAGATTCTTGATAAATCATCTTTCATTGTTTTGGCTTGATAGTCAGTGTGATATATCGGCTGAAACCTGAAAGGTGATTTGTTATATTATATATGTCAGTACCTTTGTGAAGAGAGAAAACAGACACAAGACAAGCCCTGTTGGTTTTAAGCCGGCGGGGCTTCGTGTTAAATAATAATAAATAGTTTGAATTCACATGTTGTAGAACAGAAACAAACGGGAACTATTATGTAACTTTGCACCGTTTTTAGCGCAGATTATGCAGAAAAACAGATGTAACTCGTTGGTTATACGGAAATAATGCGTATCTTTGCAGCCTGAAATAGAAAAAAGAGATAAATGAAATTATAACACATTCAAAGTTTAAAAAAGAAAAGAAATGCCTACAATTCAGCAATTAGTTAGAAAAGGAAGGGAAACTTTGGTGGTAAAAGGTAAATCACCGGCATTGGATGCTTGTCCTCAGAGACGTGGCGTTTGTGTACGTGTTTATACTACAACCCCGAAAAAGCCTAACTCTGCAATGCGTAAAGTAGCGAGAGTTCGTTTGACAAATGGTAAAGAAGTAAACTCTTACATTCCGGGAGAAGGACACAACTTGCAGGAACACTCAATCGTATTAGTACGTGGTGGTCGTGTAAAGGACCTTCCTGGTGTACGTTATCACATTGTACGTGGTACCTTGGATACAGCTGGCGTTAATGGTCGTACTCAGCGTCGTTCTAAATACGGTGCAAAACGTCCAAAAGCGGGTGCTGCTCCAGCAAAAGGAAAGAAGTAAAAATCACCCTTTCAAACTGAGAATTTAAATTTAAGTATTAAAGCTGGTTTGAGTTATTTGGATAGGCTACAAGGTTGAGTAAATGGTTCAGCGGAACCGTTGAAGACAAAATTAAAAGGCAACCAAAGACAAAAACGAAATTTTTGAAAACAAATGAGAAAAGCAAAACCAAAGAAAAGACAGATCCTCCCGGATCCTGTTTTCGGTGATGTAAAGGTTACGAGATTCGTAAACCATTTAATGTATGATGGCAAGAAAAATACTGCCTTCGAAATTTTCTATTCCGCTCTGGAAAACGTTAAGGCTAAATTGCCTAACGAGGAAAAGTCTGCTCTCGAAATTTGGAAAGCTGCACTCGACAATATTACCCC
>QWCH01000547.1_pt1 | contig 99179 bp, 88 predicted proteins | sample 1972671 | NCBI WGS metagenome assembly QWCH01 (sample SAMN09866713, study PRJNA288562) | Human gut metagenome isolate term3_stool, whole genome shotgun sequencing... | isolation source: gut | host: Homo sapiens | place: USA: California
ACACACCCATCACAAACTCACAGTTGCCATCACGAACGCAGTGAGAGATCTCCATCGTTCTCTACATCAAGGGTTCCGTAGTTGCATCGTTATTATCTTTATACTCATCAATTACCAAAAAATAATCCCGGTGCAAAAGCGAACCCTATTCAGGGAAAACTATAGAGACCTCTCGTCACCTTGCTCCTCGAGGTGGGAGTCTGTAATTCGTACTTTGCGGCGGGATTTGTTATTCTGACTTTCTTACAAAGTTTAATGCTACTTATTATATAAAAAAGTTAATCCTCATCCCTAATTCATGAGACTACTGAGAAATCTTGGTCTGTCTCAAAATGACGCAATACACTTGATTTTACCACATGAAGGCCTTGCAATCATAGTCTGCTACTTCGCTTAGGCCTAATTTTTTATAAAATTCCTTAGTTTTCTCACTGTCTTCGGTCAACAAAATAAATTGACGGATTTGCTTATTTTCTTGCATGATTTCTTTTAATAAGTAACTACCAAAGCACTGGCCCTGGTAGGCTTTTAAAATCAATAGGTCTTGGAGGTAGCAAATTGTAGCCCCATCGCCTATTGTCCTTGCAAGTCCGATTAATTTTTCCCCGTCCCATAGGGTCCACACTTTTAGGGAATTTTCTATTGCCTTCATCAAAAGATCTGGCTCATCTGTGTAGGAAGTCCATCCTGCGTCTTCATAAAGAGCCAAGACTTGGTCTCTTTCTGGTATTATTCCAACTTTTATTTCCATTTTCCTATCTTCCTAGCCCACATATTTACCATTATCCATCACAAAAGGTGGACAGGTGGATGGGTCAGTATAATCTTTGAATTTTTCTTTTAAGTAATCGTAACAAGCCTTTTTTTCTGGGAATTTGATAGCTTGGTAAGGTTCTTCAAAGGAGATTTTTTCTACAAAAAGATAGCCCCCTTCGATTTTTACAAGCGCACCAATGTGGCCGATAAACAAATAGTTTCCGTCCAAATTATCATGGATTACCACAGAAATCAAATCTGCCTTGGCAGGAAAAGACCAATTTGCCAAGTAGTCTTCCATCACCTTGCCCTGCTTTATTGGCTCCTTAGAAGCATCCGTAGGCACCCTTGAGAAAAATTTCTTGAAAGCCTCTTCATTGTCCCTATCAAAAATCTTGCCTTCCTTGATTTTTTCCTCATCCATAAAGAGAATTTCATCATCGGCTGCACCTGATTTTCGCTCCTTCATATTGTCTATAGCAAGCAAGAAAGCATTAATCCTGCAATTAGTATCTGGAAATTTTTTCTCTGCCTTTTGCCTATTTTCAATCAAAGCACCAGAATCATAGCTAGGCTTTAAGTCCTCTTTGAAGTCCCCGATTAGGTTTTTTTCGCCAACGCTTTGATTGTAATCCTTAACCATAGCTAAAAACTTGTCAACATTCGCCGCTGCCATATCATTGTCAGCACCAAGGTTTTCTTTCAAAACCCCTTCCACAAATTTAAAACTGTCTTCATTCGCCATATTAGATAGACTTGCAGTTTTTATTTCAGTTTTCGCTTTGTTATCAGCTTTATCTGGCATATCTTTCTTGCCACAACCTGCAAAAACAGCGCCAAATATTATTAAACTTAGTAATATTTTTTTCATAATCCCTCCTTGAGGAATAAATTTTTTCAATTAGCATTTATATAATCGATTTTATTTTATCTCAATTCACTCACTTATGCCAATTTCTAGAGGGCTTCGCCCAAGTAAAACTTATGAAAACTCGTGCGACTATTATTAAAAATCACTTGTCCTTTAAAAAAAATAGCTAGGGGTTAGAAAAGATTTTTATATTGATTTTGCAGGAAAAATAAATATAATGAATACAGTATAAGTAAATTAAGATTAAAGGATGATTTATGAATAAATTTAAGAAAACACTCGCAACAGCCCTTGCATGTGCCCTCACCTTTGGCATTGGAACTAAGGCTTTTGCGGATGAAGGAGTGAGAGGCCCATCGCTTTTTGAAATTTTGACAGGCGATACCGGTGGCTCCAAGATAGAAGAAACAAAAAAAGCTAGCAAAGAGTCTAGAGAAGAAGTCAATGATTATGAAAAAGATCCTAGCTACCAAGAAGAATTCAAGGCTCGCTACGACCTTTACATGAAAATTCTCGAAGCCAAGGTAATCGAAAAGGTTGACGAAAAGGGCTATATTGATATTTTAAATAAGAAAGCTGCAAGCAAGGAAGACCTTGAAAAAGTCACAGAAGACCTTACAAAAAAAATCAATGACTCAGGCGAAAAAGTCACCCTAGATGTTGATATTGACACAGTCAAGGAAGAAGTAAAAGACTACATACTTTATGGCAAGCTTTTGTTCCTAAACACACTTGATAAGTCAGACATCAAAAACCTCTACCTATTCTATGAGGCAAATGTCAATTCCTACAGCCTAACAAAGGCAGATGAAAATGGCAAAAAACCTTTCAAGCCTGTCCTCGAAGAAATCTACAAATACATCCTAGAAATTGACGAAAAAGTCAAGGAAAAAATTGATATAAGCGAAGAAGATAAGAAAAAAACTTCCGACCTCTTTGACAAACTAGAAAAAACCATCAAGGAAAATTCCGAAAAAATCCTAAGCCACCAAGCAACCAAACTTGTAAAAACATCATTTTTGACCAGTGGCAATGCAATAGACGGCAAAATAGACGAAAATTCTTACTTCTACAAATCAACAAGGCCAGGCATCAAAGAAGCCTACGAAAAGCTAAGCTCAGACCAAAGAACCTTTCTTGATCAGATAAACACAACAAAAGACGACTATATATCAGACGAAGAAATCAAGGCCAACGGCCAATACACCCTTCCACTAGACGACACAAATTTCATCAAGCCATTCTATGGCAACGCTGAAGAAATAAAAAAATCAGTCGAACTAAGTACCACCCAAGTCCAAGGGCAAACCCCACAAACCACACCACCAACCACCACACCACAAAATCCGGCAACAAGCCTACCAGAAACAGTAACCATCTCCAAAGGCGACAACCAACTAGGCACAGGAGATGAAAAAACAAAAGACGTCCCAACCACAGTAACCAAACCAGCCAGCCAAGTAAAAACCGGTATAAGAGGCGTAGGCTACTTGGGAATCGTCCTAGTATTAGCAATCATAGCCTTTGTGGTGTTAGGAAAGAAAAAAGAAAAATAAAGTCAAAAGGACCCACAAGGGTCCCTTTTTGCTTTACAAAATTCAAAAGTTTCTAATTGCCCACGATAAAATACTCAAGTATAGTGATAAAAAAATAATAAGGAGGACGTATGAAAAAGAAAATACTAGTAATCCTTGCCCTATGCTTGGTTTTCACAGCTTGTAAGGCTGATAAGGACCAAAATAAAGAAACTGAAAATAAACCAGTCCAAGAGGTCCAAAGCCAAGAAAAAGAAGAAGGCAAAGATAAAAAAGAAGACAAAGATAAAAAAGAAGGCAAAGATAAAAAAGAAGCTGAAAAAGATAAGGAGAAAGAAAAAAACGACGAAGAAAAACTCTCAAAAGACGAAAAAAATTCAGACTCAAAAATATTCTCCATGCTAGAAGACAAGGAATTTGTCGCCTACATCACCGACAGAAGCGATTTTATCTACTTCTACAAAGACGGAACATTTGATGGATGCACCTACTCTGGCGGACCCGAAAAAGTAGCCTGTCTATACACTGGCCGTTTTGGCAAGCCTAGGAAATTAGACGACAAATCCTATAGCCTCACTCTCGAAGAAATAAAATACCAAACCCCAACAAAGGGTAATATTGAAGGCAGCAAAACTAATGACGTATACTACCCATCCATATATTTTGACGAGTCCATGAAAGGCCAAGAATACATTGTCTACCTACCAGGTACAAACCTACACGACCTTGAACAAGTAGGTGTATCCCACGAACTTGGCTATGATGAAAATGTAAAAAATGGGGTAATAAATATGTACACAATAGCCAAAAATCCTGTGAAATCCCTAGATTATCCGGGAGAAGTAATCTTCATGGAAGAAGAAACCAACCGAAAATATTGGTGTGCCAAACCAGAATTAAAGAAAGAAGACCCAGAAAACAACTGTTTCCAAAAACTACTATTCGGAGACAAACCAAACCCTTATAAGGGAAAATTATAATAAAAAAAAGGATCCGCAAGGGTCCTTTTTTCTTGGCAAAAATCATCCAAAAAATTTTCCCAAATGGCATTTGAAAATAAAAACAAAATCAAAATCCAATTAAAAATAGGCTTGTACTAGCAAGAACCAAAGTTAGCTAATCTTGCCAAGCTAAAAAGAAAGGCAAAAGCAAAATATTTTAAAATAAAAAGCGCCCGCAAGTCCTAAATAGAACTCGCAGGCACTTTTTAAATCTAATCTAAAATCTTATTTAAAACCATCCAAAACCTGGACCTTCTTATCCTTATCCAGATAATAAAGCTTGCCCTTAAAAACCCTATAACCATAGGCTTCTAGGTCTTTGGCAACAAAGTCTCCAGTCACGAAATTAAGTATATCCATCTTGAACAAATAAGGATCCTTTTCAGGGTCAATATAGGTCTGCAAAAGAGCATTTGGCCCAGCTGAAACAAACTCAGTACCTTCTTCTGTTGGGCAGTTAATGCCGTTAATATAACATTTGCCCTCATCATCAAACTCTATATCAAGAATATCGTAAAAATCATTGCCATCCTTGTCATATTTAACTGATGATAGCCATGTAAAGCCCTCTACATCCTTGACTTTTTCAGGCTCTTGGTCGTAGCCCTTAGTCAAATCAAGCCTATACATTGTTACCAAAAAGTCACCAGGCAAATCAAGTTTATTATAAAGAATTTCATTGTCAGTAAAACCAATAGACTGCAAAAATTCATTTTCTTTCTTTATCTTAAGAGCCTCGAAAATATTGGTCTTGCCAGTTTTAAGGTCTATCTCACCATAGGCATAAAGATAACCAAATTTATTAAGGTCAGTATCGCCCATAAAATGACCATAGACCTTATCGCCAACCATAGCAGATGGCAAAAATTCTTGGCCCTCAATCTTGTAAATTTCCTCAAAATCCTTGCCATTAATCTTCATAAGAGTGCTAGAATTATCACCATTAATACCAAAGAGAAAAACATCATCAGACAAAGGAACAGGATAGGTATAAGTATCATCGCCAAGTTTCTTCACATCCTTAATGACATTAACAATCTCTCCATCCTTTACTGTAACAAGGTCATGATTAGAAAAGAAAAAATCATCCTCAGTCAAAGAAGCTTGAACTGAACTATCCTCAGCCTCTTTTGCCTTTTTATCATCAGAAACTTTCTCATCATCCTTAGCCTTATCCTCAATCACTTGACTAACTTCCTTAGCCCCATCATTAGCCTTATCAGCCTCATTCCCACAAGCAGAAAGGCACAAAGCCAAAGCCAAAATCCACAAAAACTTCTTCATAAAAACTCCTTGAAAATAATAATCCCGTTTATAAAAAATCAAGAAAAATCCAAATAACAAACATTTTCCTATTGTCTATATTATATCATGGTTTATTGTAGTAATGCAATAATAAATTATGAAGCAAATATAAATATATACAAAAACCCCAGCACATAATGGTACTGGGGCTTGGGTTTGTTTACTTTGATTTTAGTTATTGTTTTTTAATTTATTTGTAATCTCTTTATATACGGAATCTGATAGCCATTTTTTAAATTGGGTATTTTGAGAAAACTGCATAAACAGCTCCAAATTATCATTCATTATAGCTTTCATTACATCAATTAAAACACTGTCATATTCTATTCTTATATTAGCCTCATCTGAATTCTTAAAAGCGTTTATAATTCTTTGATCTTTTGCAACCATTTCAGGGATTTCTTTAATTTGTCTTGCAACATTATCCTTATCCTGCCAATCAATATTTCCAAAAATATCATTGAAATTAGCAATAATTATATCAAGTTTTTCCATTTTATGACCTTGTGGATTGGCAACTCCTGCCTGTTTGGAAGAAACTTCTCCATCTTCATTTTCCAAGGCTATTTCAAGTTCATTTTGTTTTTCTAGTCTATAACTTTCCAAGTCGATTGATTCTAAAATTTCATTTATATTATCATCAATACGTGGTGTTGGCAAACGGTGGACAAGTAGTTCAAAGAATATTGACTTTTTAGTCCATTCAACTTGCCCAATAGGTAATATTGCTGATAAAAAATTATAGGTTCTAATAAATGATTTTACACCTGATTTAAACTCTACTTGATCTTCTTCGGTTAGTTCCTTATATCTTTGTACACAAGTATCCAAGATTGGGTCAATAAACTCTCTAGGTTTATTTTTAAAGAACATATCAATGACCCTATCGATCTCATCTTCTTCATATATATTCAAATAATCTAGAGTTCCTAGAATTTCATAGAGCTTGTTAGGATCTGTACCTTCTACTAGGGTTGTTTCTTTATAGAAAGGTTGGAAAGATTCTTTGATAGCTTCTGCTTCATTAACAAAATCTAACACGCATGTATCAATTTTATTTTCACACGACCTATTCAACCTAGATAGGGTTTGAACAGCCTTCACATCATTTAGAATTTTATCTACATACATAGTATGAAGTAGAGGCTCATCATAACCTGTTTGATACTTATCAGCAACTATCAAAAACTTATACTCATCACCCTTGAATACTGCTGGAGTTTCTTTGTCTGAAAATCCATTTAAAATACTTTCAGTTACTTTTTTGCCGCCATATTCTTTTTCACCAGAAAAAGCGACTAGGGCCTTGTATGGGCTTTTGTAGGTATTAAGAATATCATTAATTGCAAAATAATAGTCAATCGCTCTCATTATTGAAGAAGTGACTACCATTGCCTTCGCCTTTCCATTTATTTTTTTAGCAGAATTATTAATAAAATGATCAACTATCACTTCTGCCTTTTGCCTAATTGGGAAAGCTTGGCCCTCTACAAAATTTCTAATTTTTCTATTAGCCTTTTTCTTGTCATAAAGTGGGTTATCTTCAATTGTTTTATAAACCTTATAATAATTACCATAGGTTGTATAATTTTTTAATACATTTAAAATAAAGCCTTCCTCTATAGCCTGCCTCATAGAATATAAGTCAAAAACAGAACCAAACATCTCTATAGTTTTTGCTTTTGGAGTAGCAGTAAAGGCAAAATATGAAGCATTTTCAGGCATTCTTCTTGCTTCTATAATTATATTGATATAGTCTTCGCTATCCATATCATCACTTATCTTATATTCTCCAGAAATAGCTGTAGAAAGTGACGCAGCAGCCTTTCCTGACTGAGAAGAATGAGCTTCGTCAATAATGATAGCAAAGTTTTTTCCCTTCATCTTAGTGCCTATGGTTTCGATAATGTAAGGGAATTTTTGCACAGTCGTTGTAATAATTTTCTTCCCATCTACTAATAGCCTTTCGAGTTCTTTTGATGAATCCGAATGAGCAAAGTTTGAAGAAACAGAAATAAAATTCCTAATATTATCTGAAATTTGCTTATCAAGATTTTTCCTATCTGTAACTACAATTATAGAATCAAAAAGGTTTTTAGCATCTTTTTGAGCTTCAACCAACCTATAAGCAAGCCATGTTATAGAGTTTGACTTGCCTGATCCAGCTGAATGTTGGATTAAATACCTGCCCCCAACTCCATTTTTCTCTACATCATCAAGTAGCCTAGTAACTACCCTGTACTGGTGATATCTTGGGAAAATCAAAGTCTCTTTAATCTTATTTGTTTCCTTGTCTTTATGCCTTTCCACATAGATAAACTGGGTGATTAAGGCACGGAGGGTCTCCTTTGTGAGAAATTCTTTCCACAAATAATCAGTCATTGTTCCTAATCCAATTGGGTTGCCTGCTCCACCGTCTATACTTCCCTTATTAAATGGCATGAAGAAAGTGTTCTTGCCATTAAGTTTAGTTGTAAAAGACACATAATTTTCATCCACAGCAAAGTGGGCAAAACACCTCTTAAACATAAAGAGGGGCTCTCTCGGATCTCTGTCATTCTTGTATTGGTCTTCGGCGTCCTTATAGGTCCAGCCTGTCGCAGACATCCTGCTCTTAAGCTCCATGGTTATAATAGGAAGGCCATTTATAAAGACACAAATATCTAGCTCAAGCCCCGGATTTGCTTCTGAATAGGTTAATTGATTTGTAACAGAAAAAATATTTGAATTAAACTCATCAAAAGATGAAGGTCTTTTCTTATCAAGGGCATGGTAGAAGAAAATCACCCCAGTTGGATACATCTTGACCCCTTCTTTTAATACATGGCCAACCCCATATCTCAGAAGGGCAGAAGATAAGTTATTCAAAAATTTTTGCCTTCCCAGGTCTGTGTCTAGCCTATGGTTATTGTAGGCAATAGGTTGGGTCGCTTCTATAAAAGAAAATAATCTTTTTTCATCAATGGCATGTTTTTTGTTATAAGCTAGCTTCATCTCGCTTGGTCTTACATATTCATAGCCGATGGTTTGTAAATAGTCTATAATTTGATTTTCAAGAGCAGATTCTGCCTTTTCTGTACGAATACCCATGCTTATACCTCCTCCATGATACTTTCTAAAGATTCTTCACTTTCTTCTTGCAAATTATCATTTTCAAATCTTTCAAAATTTGGAATTTCTATATTTCTTATGTCTACCTTACCTGTAACAAGATCTGATATAATAGATTGTTTTAAAAGCTGTAGCTTTTTTATTCTTCCTTCTGATATTTTAATTATTTTATTGCTAGTTTTTATATATTTGTTTAGTGCTAAAGCAATAGAATCTTGCTCCTCCTTAGGTGGTAATAATATATCGATATTTCCTAAAACATTCCAGCTTCTAAAATCACTTGTATTTTGTCTAACGCCATTTGAATAAGGTTTATACATGCCAATAAAAGCTAATAGCCTTAAATAATATACAATATACTCATCATTTTCTTGAGATTTGCAAACATGAACTACCCTTGTACATTTTCCGTAATGATTAGAAATACATATTGCCCCGTGCCAAGTATCCATTCCGTGAATCATTATCTGATTTTTCTTTACTCTTTGATAATATCTATTATCTTCTGAACTAAGTCCAATCTTTCTATCTCCTCTAAAAAATGAATAACCATGATTGGAACAAATAACAATCTCGTCATCTTTATTAGCATCAATTTCTACTTTTTCTAATACCTTTTTAAGCTTTACAACTTTCCAATTTGATGGTATGCCATCTACAAATTTTTTATTAGTAAAGTTCATTGATTTATTCTTTAGTTTGCCTAAAATTAAATCTTGATGTACTGATTTAATTGATTTTTTTATAACTTTAATCTTTTCAACCTCAATTTCCATCAGCCTATCAATCTCATTGATTTTCCAATCCAAAAAACTTGCAATTTGCTCTTGCTCTTCTTTTGGTGGGATAGGTATCTGCATTTCTAAAAGCTCACTAGATGATATAGTGGATCTTACTCCACTACCTAATTTATTATAAACTTCCTCTATATATAATTTATAATACCAATAATAGATATATTTAGGAAATAAAATATTATTATTTATTATGCCCCTAATATATGCTGAACTCATAATACCTAGTTCATTAACCAGGCCAACTCTACTGGTTCTTACATTATCTAGATCAATTAGTTTAAATACTAAATCATTATTGTTAAATATCTGATAAGTTGAGTAATCACTGGGAGAGAGTCCAATAGGATTTTCTGCATCATTTCTAATAACTCCATTTAAGGTTAGCGACAAAACATTCATAACTTTTTTATCTTTATTTATTTCTTTTTTACTATGTATATAGAATTTTGATCTTTTAATTTCCCAATGTCTTGGCACTTCATCAAGCCACGGTAAGTTTACCTTTTTGTATTCCCTATATCTCATAGTCTAAGCCCTCTAATATAGAATCCATAAGTCCTTCTGATTCTGCTTCTAGTTTTTTGATGTCTGCTGCAAGGTCTTTTACAGATGGGAGTTCCTTTGGTACATAGAAATATTTGGTGAAGTTGATTTCATAGCCTGTTTGGATAGAATCGGAATCTATCCAGGCGTCTGTGTGGTAAGGTAGGACTTCTTTTTCTATGAAGGCCTCTATCCCTCCCTCATAAGTAAGGGGTATTTGCTCTGTATCTCTAAGGTCTGGGTCGGCTGTGACCTTTCCTTTCTTATCTTTGATAGGCTCAGCATTTTCATCCTTGCCTACAAATAGATCAAGGAGGCCTGTTTTGTTTAGATTGTTTAAAGTTATACCTGCTAGGCCCTTGGATTTTTCGTTGAAGGCCTTTTCAAAGTCTGTATAGGATAAGTAGGCATCATCTTTTTTCAATTCTTGAAGTAGGTCTAGATAGGCTTTCATATTTTCAGTGTTAGCTAATTCCGTCCTTGCTCCCTTGGTGTTTTTTAGTCCCTGGTCAGCAAATTCTTTGACTAGATTTTTGTTAAAATTATGGTCAATTACGCCTAATTTTTTGAGAATTTCTTCAAATTTTCCTAGGGTCTCATCGTTTATGGTCACTTTTTGTCTTAAAGGTCTTTCTACTATGACTTGGTAATAACCAAATTCTTCATTGGCAAAGATTTTGCACTTGTCATTTTCTTCGAAGTTTAAATATAGGTCTAGGAGTTCTTTTTGGTTGTCCTTGCTTAGTTCACAGTTTTTCTTGCCCATATTTTTTCTTAATGGAGTTTTGATTTTAGAGCCGTCTATTAGTTGGATTTTGCCCTTTCTTCTTTCTTCCTTGCGGTTAGATAAAATCCAAATATATGTTGATATTCCAGTATTGTAGAAGATATTTTCTGGAAGTTGGATTATGGCTTCTATTAGGTCGTTTTCTATCATATATTTACGAGCGTTATTGGCTCCATTGCCTACTGCTCCTGTGAAGAGAGCTGACCCATTATGGACTTCTACAATACGAGATCCCATTTCAGTGTCTTTCATTTTTGCTATATTATTTAACAAAAACAATAGCTGGCCATCAGATACATCAGGTATCATCCTAAAATCGGATTCATCCTTATGCTTTGTGACAAATCTTGTGTCTATGATATTTTTCTTGAAGTCTTTGTCAGTTCCTTGGCCTATTTTTTCTAAGTCTGTTTTCCAGTTTTTGCCATAAGGAGGGTTTGATAACATAAAGTCAAATTCCTTATCAGCAAGACCGTCGTTTGATATGGTTGAACCAAAATAAATATTGTCTGCATCTCTACCTTTACCCTTTATGAGCATATCAGCTTTTGCTATGGCATAGGTTTCTGGGTTTATTTCTTGGCCGTAGATATGGGTTGTGATATTTTTACCCTTGGCTTTGGCTAATTTTTCAAGTCTTTCTACCCCTACTGTACACATACCTAGAGTACCAGCTGCCCCATCATAGAGGTTGTAAGGCGCATCTTTCATTTTGTCTGCAATAGGGTCTATTGCTATATCAGCCATAAGTTCAACTACATCACGAGGTGTAAAGTGTTCGCCAGCCTCTTCGTTGTTTTCTTCGTTAAATCTTCTGATAAGCTCTTCAAATAGTACTCCCATAGTATGGTTATCTAGGGCTGGTTTTAAAACTTGTCCTTCTGAGTTTAGGACAGGATAAGGACTAAGATTTATATCATAAGATACAAATTTTTCTATAACAGAACCTAAGATTCCTGCTTCTGTCATGGTGTCTAGTTGGTTTTTAAATTTAAATTTATCTAGGATTTCTCTGACATTTGGAGAAAAACCATCTAAGTATTCTTCAAAATTTTTCTTTAAATTTTGGGCATTTGTTTCGCTTTTTAAGTCTTTTAAGGTGAATTCAGAAATATTATAAAATGGTAAATTTACAGCAAGCTCCATGGCTTTTTCTAAATTTTCAGCATTATTTTTCTTGAATACTTCTTTTAGATTTAATATTTCTTTTTTCTTTGGTTCTATAACAGAGTCAAATCTCCTTATAACAGTCATTGGCAAAATCACATCACGATATTTACCTCTGACAAAAACATCCCTAAGGCAATCATCAGCAATTGACCAAATAAAATTAACAAGCCTTGTATATTCTCTAGTATCTAGTTTTTGATTATTCATTACTACCTTCCGCGTTATTATTAAAGTTATATCCAAATAGAATTTCGTTTGCATTAAAGTCTTTGTAATAATTATAACATAAAAAGGTTTGCTTTGGGGATAAATTAGAAGTCCTATTAGGATAAAATCTTGTTTTTGGGAGCCTGATAGTTTTGCACTGTATATGGCAACTCTTAGGAATTTCCTAATAGTTCAACTCTTAAGTTTTTCTTAATAGTTCACTTATTAAGAAATACTTAATAAGTGGTGGTAGGCTTCTACGGTTGTTCCGGTCCCGTATTTATAAGGTACTTCGTCAGTCGCTTTGCTCCTTCTGTCGGGACGGCGCTTGGGCTCTTTGGGTTTATTTGCCTTACTGGACCAAAAAAAGCCCCACTTTCGTGGAACTTTCTTTAATTTTCTATCATGTTTTCGATTGTTTCTATAGATTGCCTATAGGAAGCACTTTCTATGTCCGGTTTGGTTGGGTCTTCTTCGTTGATTTCACCTGATGGGTCGTAGCCTAGGGTGTTAGTGTAGGTAAAGACAAGCCCTGAGTTTGGTAGGACTGAATTTATTACCCCTAGTGTAATCCCGTCGCCTCCAGTTTGAGTGCCAACTATGGTGGCAAATTCTGTATGTTTGATGAAGGATGCAAAGCCTTCTGCCGCTGAAAATACATTTTCGTCTACCAAAAGAAATATTGGCCCTTCGTAGCCATTATCCCTCTTTGTTTCATCGGGATTTATCGTGATTGTATCCTTGATATAGTAGGCAAAGTCCTTTAAATCTTCGGCGTGGTCGAGCCTTATGCCTGTTATGTCAACATTTGAAAGATTTTCCATGTTGAGGGTGTTATCTTGCAAAAGAAGCCTGGTTTTAGCTGAGTCTTTGAAAAACATATGGTTTATGACTTGCTTAGGATTTTTGGTTAATTTTGGCAAGAGGAAACTCTGCCAATATTCCATGTTGCCACCAACATTATTTCTAATATCAATGACTAGCGCCTTGTACATATGTTTATTTCTCAAAAATTCATCTAGAACCTTTTGGTCCTTTTCATTATTCATATCACCCATCTGGGAAATTTTCAAAATCGCAAGGTCCCCATGGTCTTCAAGGCTAATATTTGCCTTGCCATCGCCCTTGGACTTTTTTTCCTGCTTTCTTTTGACACTTGCCGATGCACTTTGAGATTGGACACCTTCTAACCCATACCTATTTCTCACTACCTGCCTATTTAAGTTTAAAAATTCATAGTAGATTGATGGTTGATTCCAATTTTGAGAATAGTATTTCAAAGTCTGATCTACATATGCCGAGTCGGCGATTTTGGCGTGGTAGTTGTGCAAGTCTGCCATCACTTCATTGAGGACTTTTATAAATTCCCCGTCATTTTTGCAAGCTCTCACCTTTTTTAAGTAGGCATCGTGGTTTTTGAGAAAGTCCACTTCATATTTACGTTTGAGCACTCCAAAAAAAGGATAAGATTCCTTTAATTCCTTAAATAGGTATTCAAAGTCGCCAACCATCTCCGCATTTGTAAGTTTTTTTGGATTTTCAAAGCTTGCTAGCTGAAGGTGGGGTGGCTCTTTGAGGTCCTTATACCATTTTAAATATTCATCAACACTAAAATCGGTGATATTTTCTGGATAAAAAACCCCTGTATGAGTGTCCATAGTCTTGCCAGTATTTTCCTTGGCAAGTTTTTTTCTTTCAAGATAGGCCATTCTTCTTTTGACGCAAGAAGTTGAGATAAGCATAAGCGCAACAAAGAATGTAGCTAGTAAGTATTTCCTAAGCCTTCTCATTGAAGTCTCTCCTCATTGCAAAGTCCCTCTTAAACATGTCAAAGATAATGGCAATATTGCCCAAAGGATTGACTAGGGAATAGATTACTAAAAGCCCTGCCAAGACAAAGAGCCTTCTGTCCTCATAGCGTTTGATTACTGTTGGTTTTTTCCTCACACTAATACTACTTATCCCAATAATGATGGCCAAAAATCCAAAGATTTTTTCGAGGATTTCCTTATAATAGAAGCCAAAACCAATAATACCTATGCCAACCAAAATCCAAATAATGGATGAGGCGAGGTTGATTTTATTATATTTTTTTAAGTCTGTGATTTTTTTCCTTTTTCTCATATCATAGGTCCAAATTTGGATAAACTTTCATAAAGGTGGTGTCACGCACGCCATCCTTGTAGTCTAGGTAGCCTGCCATGGCAATCATTGCTGCGTTGTCTGTGCAAAGGATGAGGTCTGGGTAGTAAAACTTGATGTCTCTTTTCGCTAGTTCTTCTTCCATCCTCGCCCTAAGCCTTGAATTGGCTGCAACACCACCAGATATAGCGAATTGTTTGTAGCCAGTTTCCTCTAGGAGCATGAGAGATTTTTCAACTAAGACATCTACTACTGCGTCTTGGAAAGAAGCAGCTAGGTCTGCCTTATTGATTTCTTCTCCCTTTTGTTCCTCGTTGTGGGCGTAGTTTAAAACTGCTGTTTTAAGGCCCGAAAAAGAAAAATCGTAGGAACCTTTTTCAAGCATAACCCTTGGAAAATCAATAGCTTTTGGATTTCCTTCCTTGGCGAGCTTATCGATTTTTGGGCCGCCTGGGTAGCCGAGTCCGATTTTCCTTGCGACCTTGTCGAAAGATTCGCCAGCAGCATCGTCCCTGGTCGAACCCACAACTTCTATGTCATTATAGTCCTCCACCTTACACAAATATGTATGGCCCCCTGATACAACTAGGCATACAAAGGGTGGCTTTAGGTCCTTATTTGAAAGATAGTTTGCACAAATGTGGCCCTTCATGTGGTTGGCACCCACAAGGGGAAGGCCAGTTGCAAGAGCTAGAGCCTTGGCAGCAGATATTCCTACCAAAAGTGAACCAATAAGACCTGGCCCCTTGGTTACAGTTATCAAATCTAGATCAGCATAGGTGATATTTGCCTCTTCCAAAGCCTTATCTATCAAAGGATTTATGGCTTCGAGGTGTTTTCTTGATGCGATTTCTGGCACCACACCACCAAAAAGAGCGTGGATGTCGATTTGACTTGATATTAAATTTGTTAAAACTTCTCTTTCGTTTTTCAAAATTGCCACAGAAGAATCATCGCAAGATGTCTCTATAGCAAGGGTATAAAAATCTTTCATAAAAGAGTCCTTATCATATTATAGGCGTCTTCGCCTGTTTTTTGATAGTAGTTTTTCCTTGTAGACTGGATGTTGAAACCATATTTTTGATAGAGGTTTACTGCAGCTTCATTTCTTGTTGAGGCTTCAAGCCAGATTTCTTTGGCTCCATTATCCTTCGCAACTTGTATCAAATGCTCCAAAAGCTCTGATCCAATTCCCTGGCCCCTGTAGTCCTTATCAATTGCTATAGTGAATATTTCAACCAAGTCTGATATGCAAGAAATTATGTAAAAACCAATAACCTTCCCGTCTTTTTCGTAGACAAAATGTTTGAGGAAGGAGTTTTCTTCAAATTCTTTTAGGAGTCTTTTTTTGCTCCAGGGTTCAAAAAACGATTCATTCTCAATCTGATAGACCCTGTCAGCGTCTTCAAGATTCATTTTTCTAATCATTTCTTTTTAAACTCCCTTTCTGCTTGGCTTTTTCTAAGATAGTTTGGGCTGATTTCATATAGAGGCCTCGCCTCTAAGCCTTCTTCTTGGGCAAGCCTTATAAGGTTTTTGCCTATACAGTTATTAAGGTTGATTGGTGCCTTAAAGGCCCTTTCAAACTTATCAAAATACTTATCATTTAAAAGACCAATCATTTCTATCTCAAGGCCTTTTTCGTTTACAATTTTTGCCAAATCGTCAATTTCATAAAGATTTTCTGGTATGATTTCCTCTAAATTTTGATCATATAATCCAGCATAGACCCTGGTTGCTCTCGCATCAATTAGGGCAAGCTTCACTCTTTGGGAAATTGATCCTGCTGCCATAGCTTTTAGGGTTGAGATAGTAAGAAGGTCTTTTTTTTCGACCTGGGCTAGGGTTTTGGCAATAGTCATGCCTATCCTAAGACCCGTAAAAGAGCCAGGCCCGTCAGCGATTACAAATTTATCTACGTCTGCCACCTTCATACCCAAGAGGCCTAGAAGATTTTCTATCATTGGCACCAGACTTTCTGAATGAGTCTTTGACTGGTTGACATTAAAGTCACCTATAATTTCCTTATCATCTGCCACAGTCACAGTAGATATCATGGTTGATGTATCAATTGCCAAGTAAATCATTTATCTCTTTCGCCCTTTCTGTATCGTTGAGGATTGTTATTTCTCTAGTAGATGGCCCAAGCTTGTCTATCCTTATATTTATCATATCATCCGGCAAATAACCCTCGCCATTTTCTGCCCATTCTAGGAAAGTAATGGCAGATCCGGGATAAAAATAGGTCTCAAAGTCAATATCCAAGAGGTCATCCGGACTTTCAAACCTGTATAAGTCCAAGTGGTAGATACGTATATCTCCATCATAGATGTTGACTATGGCAAAGGTTGGCGAAGATGAATCGTATATATTAAAAAACCTTGCTAGAGAGTTTACAAGGGTGGTTTTGCCTGCACCCATGTCGCCAATTAAGTTTATAACATCGCCCTCTTTTAGGAGGGGCGCTAAGCTATATGCAAATTTTTCTAAATCATTTAAGTTTTCTATTACCATAAAAAGCCTTTCGTTCTAAATATTATACCACTTTTTTCATTAATAATTGTTTTTTTCACATTTTCATGCAAATTCAAAAAGCACCCAGGAGTAGGTGCTTTTCGTTAAACAGAATATTTTGTTGGATAATAATGTAAGATTACTTATTTTAGTTTCAAAATTGGAGAGACCCTCTTGTAGATTAGGTCTGTGACAAAGGCTGCTGCAGTACCCTTCACAATATTAAATGGAACTATTGAAAATAGCATAAGGCTAACATAAGACCTTACTAATGGGTTGCCTGGTACTTGGCCTGCAAAAGCGTTTAGGTCGACGCCCATTGCCTTACCATAGGCTGGGAATACTACAAAAGCATTTGAAAGTGTAGCTATAGCTGTCATTGCTATTACTCCACAGAATAGGGCAAAGATTGCAGTTTTCTTTGTCTTTTTATTTTTATAAATAGAAGCTGCTACAAAAACGAAGCTTGCACCAACTATAAAGTTTGATAATTCACCAACACCAACTGTTTGTGTCTTTGTTAGGTTGAGGATATTTTTAACTAATTGAATAGCAACTCCTGCCCAAGGTCCCATGGCAAAACCACCAACAAGGGCTGGCACGTCTGCGAGGTCCACTCTCATAAAAGGTGGGGCTATTGGAATTGGCACTTGGAAAAACATCAAAATAAAGGCAAGTGCTGATAAAATACCAATTTTAACTACGTTGTTCAATGAAATAGATTTTGTTTTGTTCATAATACCTCCCTTTGGGCAATAAAAAATGCCCACAAATCAGGGCACGAAAAAAGCTATAATATCTTCTTCCATCCAGACTATACTGTCGGTTTTGGAATTTCACCAAATCGGTCCTAGGACTCGCAGACTATAACTGCCGGTTAAGGAATTGCACCTTTCCCTGAAGAAGCAATGTCATTGCATTGCTAATATCTATTTAATTTCTGCTTATATTATATGAAAACTTTTGCTTTTTGTCAAATTTATTTATTTTCTGGTCAAAGATTCAAGTGCCCACCTATATCCCTTGGCTGTGATGGTGTCGATAGGCTCTAGGTCTGCCTTCTTAAATTCAACTCTAATCTTTCTAATATGTTCTCTAACAGATCTTGGTGTTGTCGCTAGGTTTCTTTTTCCCATTTCCTCGACAATGTCTTCCTTGGATAAGATTTTTGCCATGTTGTGGATTAAAATTGAACAAATTTCAAGCTCTGACCTTGTAAGATCAAGAATCTTATTGCCCACTTTAAAGATACCATTCGCCTCATCTAGGGTGCATGCTCCAAGGTCTATCACTTCAGACTTGGATAACTCCTCCACCTTATTGAAAATATCATCAATAAATTCCTCACGTGTGTAAGAATGGATAACGAAATCCTTATCATCAAGCTCCTGCTCATAAGGATTTTTCTGATATCTTTCTGTTAGGTAGATAACAGGAATATTCATTTTTTGCTTTATGTACTGGATAAATTGAAGGCACCTATTGTGAGTCATGTCCACAAGAATCAAGTCATAGATGCTACAATCCTTAAACAAAAGCTCGTCCATAGATTCAATTTTCTCAACAACAACCTCATTTTTATCAAAATGAGAATTTATTAAACTGGAAACTCCATTTTCATTTTCAATTGATGCTATTCTCATCTCTTCCTCTTTTCATATCACTGTATTAATTATCATATTACCTTAGTAAAATAAAGTCAATGATTTTTTTCGATTTTTTGTAATTATATTTATAAATAAATGAATCCAGATTAAGTTAAAGATTTAAATAGTTCATTTACTATTTTTTTATAGATTAAGTCCGGCTATTCCTGTCCTTATTAAAAATTTTTTATGTAAATTTTTTTAAAAAAAATAGATAAATTTTTGTTTGCTTATCTATAACTTATCTAGTGACAATTTATCCTAACAAAATTTTGAAAACCTGTCAAGAAAAATCTAAAAGACCTTGCAAGTATTATGCAAGGCCCTTATTTTTTTATTATAGGTAATATTTTTTGATTACATTAAGCTCATCATCAAGTTCGTAAACAAGTGGTTGACCAGTTGGGATCTCTAAGTCCATGATGTCATCATCAGAAATCTTTTCAAGGTGTTTTGCTAGGGCTCTTAGGCTGTTGCCGTGAGCTGCTACAAGCACTGTTTCGCCTTCAAGAAGTTCTGGAGCGATTGAGTCAAAATAATATGGTAGCACTCTTTCAAGAGTAACTTTTAAGTTTTCAGCTCCTGGAATAACATCTTTTGGAAGGTGGGCAAACATTGGTAAATGTGCTTGTTTTTCCTTTTCTTCTTCAGAAATTTCTGGTGGAAGAGTATCGTAAGACCTTCTCCAAATATGAACTTGTTCGTCACCATATTTTTCTGCTGTTTCTGCCTTGTTTAGGCCTTGAAGGGCACCGTAGTGTCTTTCGTTAAGTCTGTATGTTTTATTTTGTGGTACAAACATTTGATCAGAATATTCTAGGACATAGTTACATGTCTTGATTGCTCTTTTTAGAACAGATGTGTGAGCGTGGTCAAATCTAATGCCAGCTTCTTTGATTTTTCTGCCAGCTTCTTTGGCTTCTTCTACACCCTTGTCAGAAAGGTCTACATCTACCCAACCTGTAAACTTGTTAGCTAGGTTCCATTCACTTTGTCCGTGTCTTACTAATACTAATTTTTTTGTCATTATCTTCTCCTAAGTTTTTCAAAAGCTTCTTTTTCTTCTTGCTTCGCTTTCATAGCTTCGTTCCTATTTTCATCTAGACTATCAATCCAATTTAGGGCTTTGGCTGTTCCTTTTATTACACATTCCTGTGGGTTTTCAGCAATTTTCACCCTAATTTGAAACTTCTCTTCTATCCTATCCTTAAGGCCAATTGTATTTGATGCGCCACCAGTTAAGATTATTTCCCTATCGAAAATATCTGATGCTAGCTCTGGTGGTGTCACTTCAAGAACCTTTTTGATTCCCTCTACAACCTTGTCAATCTCACCCCTAAGGGCATCCTTTAGTTCACTGACTGGTATATAAACCTTGGCTGGAAGAGCGTTGGTCACATTTCTACCCTTAACCTCAAAAGAATCTTCAGGGCCTAGGCTGTCAGCCGCTTCCTTAATAGCTTCTGCAGAAGTATCACCGATTAAAAGTCCATATCGAGACCTAATCATATCTTTAATAATCCTATCAAAGCTCCTACCTGCAGATTCAACTGACCTAGAGGCTATGATTTGTCCCATGGAAATAACTGCTATATCAGAGGTGCCACCACCTACATCCACAACCATAGTTCCCTTAGGATCTGTTATATCAACCCCTGCCCCAAGCGCAGCTGCAAGTGGCTCCTCAATAAGGTAAGTCCTGTGAGCTCCAGCATTTTCAGCAGCCTGGATGACGGCACGCTTCTCGACCTGGGTAGATCTTGCTGGCACACAAATTAAAAGATCAGGCTTAAAAAGAGACTTCTTAACAGACTTATTAAGGAAATAATCAAGCATCCTCTCGGTAGCCTTAAAATCTGCAATAACGCCTTCTCTCATAGGCATAATGCAAGAAACATTGCCACCAGCCCTCCCGATAAGCTTCTTAGCCTCACTACCCACAGCAAGGATTTCATCAGATAGGACATCAATAGCTATGACAGATGGTTCGTTTAAAACTATTCCTTTGTTATTAATAAAAACAAGCACACTTGCTGTACCAAGGTCTATAGCAACCGACCTTCTAAATCTTGACATCTTAATTCCTTTTCTATTATTACTTTTTGTTAGGCACTGGGCCTTTTACGCTCGGCACTAAGCCTTATAAGTTTATGCATTAGGCATTTGGCCTTATAATTATATTATATTACTTTTTGTGAATTATTAAACTATTTTATAAAAAATTCGTCCGAGACGAATCAATCTTTTTTTCGTTAATCCGAGATTAACTGTATCATCTATATTTTCTCAGTCATTTACATGACTGCTCCGTAACTGGGGGAACCCCAAGGGACAACTTGCCCAAGCGGCTTAGAGCGCCGCAGGGTCCCTCACTGGGTTCCCCCAGGCCCCCTTTCCGCTACACCCCCGAGCGGCTCCTTATGCGGAGTGCGGATATAGAAGCTTGCTTATCGCAAGCTTTTTTATGTAGAGAGAATTACCTTGTATAAGATTACGTATTTCCCCAGATATTTCTAATTGTCGAGTTGCTAAAAATCGCAAACTCGGCTTCGCCTCAAACAAGCGATTTTCTTTACGCAACCCTTGATTAGAAATCTTTGCCCGATAAAAGGGAGAATTAGTCTCGTAGTTCTAGAATGTCCCAGGGTCGAGTATTTTAAAATCCCAAGCATCCGTTAAGAAAATTGCACTGAAGGTTCATTTAAAATCAAAACATAATAAATACTGTGAACTAATTTTAAAATAAAAAACACAAGTCAGACTAGATTGCAATTTTTAGGAGGCTTGGGATTTTAAAAAAGTTTGGATATAGTCCAACTTAAACAAGGGCTCCGCTATACCAACACGTTTGCCGAAGGCAAACACAATATACCCCGAGAGGGGTCGCCCGGAGGGGGTAACGGAAGGGGTTTTAAAGGGGACCCGATGGGGGAACGTGCGAAACGTTCCCCTGGGGTCCCCTTTTTACGAAGATTCAACTGTAAATAAAATAATCACATATATGATTGATAGCTTATCTCGGATAAGAAAAAATATAATTTATCTAGGATAAAACTACTCTAATGATATTTCATCTCGGATGAATAATTAATATCTTTTAAGATCTTGGACCTTATCCAACCTTTCCCATGAGAACCCATCTTTTTCTTCCCTACCAAAGTGGCCGTAGGCTGCGGTTTTTTTGTATATTGGGCGTCTTAGGTCTAGTTTGTCTATGATGGCTTGTGGTCTAAAGTCGAAGTTTTCTTCTATGATTTGTTTTAATTTTTCGTCGTCATATTTGCCTGTGCCAAAGCTGTCAACAAAGATTGCTAGGGGTCTTGCTACTCCAATAGCATAGGATACTCCGATTTCTAATTTCTTAGCAAGTCCTGCTGCTACCATATTTTTTGCAGCGTACCTTGCCATGTAGGCTGCTGACCTGTCTACCTTTGTTGGGTCTTTGCCAGAAAAGGCTCCGCCACCTGCCTTTGAGTAGCCACCGTAGGAGTCTACTATAATCTTCCTACCAGTAAGACCACTATCTCCCTTTGGGCCACCGATTACAAATTTGCCGGTTGGGTTTACAAAAATTTTGGTTTTATCGTCGAGTAGTTTTGCTGGTACTACTTTCTTGATGACTTTTTCTATGACATCCTTACGGATTTGATCCATTGGGATACCATCTTTGTGTTGGGTTGAGATTACGATTGAATCAAGCCTTACTAGAGTATCGTCATCGTATTCTACAGTCACAAGGCTCTTACCATCTGGTCTAATGTAGTCGATTATGCCTTCCTTGCGAACTGTGGCGAGTCTTTTTGCCAAATCTTGGGCAAGTTTTACTGACATTGGCAAATATACTTCTGTTTCATCATCTGCATAACCAAAGACCATACCCTGGTCGCCTGCACCGATTTTATCGTAGTCATCATGGCTAGCATCATATTCGCTTGCCTTATCAACTCCCTGGGCAATGTCTGGTGATTGGCTATTGATTGATGTCAAAACTGCCACGTTTTCGTAGTCAAAACCAAGACTTGGGTCGCAGTAGCCGATTTCTCTGATAGTTTGTCTTACAATTTCTTCTATTGGGACGTAGGCTTCAGTGGTCATTTCACCTACAACTAAGACAAGACCTGTTGTTGTGATACATTCTGCTGCCACTCTCGCCTTTGGGTCTTGTTTTAAACATTCGTCTAAAATCGCATCTGAGATTTGATCGCAAACCTTGTCTGGATGACCCTCAGTTACTGATTCGCTTGTAATAAATTTACGCATTTATTTCCTCCAAATATACTATAGCTCTTGCTTCTATCCCTTCGCCCCTACCGGTAAAACCTAATTTCTCGCTGGTAGAAGCCTTTACTGACACATTTGCCTGATCGGTTTTTAGGTGAGAAGCAAGTAAGTTTACAATTTCTTCTCTCTTTGGGGCAACTTTTGGCATTTCACAAATGACAACTGAGTCGAGGTTGCCAATCTTATAGCCCTTTTCAAACATTTTTTCCACCACCCTATCCAAAAGGTCAATCGAATAAATATCCTTGTAGGCAGGGTCTGTATCAGGGAAAAGATTTCCAATATCAGGCAGAGCGAGGGCTCCCAAAATTGCATCCATAATAGCGTGGGTTAGGACGTCTGCATCCGAATGACCCAGGAGTCCTAAATCATAGTCAAATTTTACCCCACCTAAGATTAGGTCCCTATCTTTTACTAATTTATGCACATCGTAGCCGATTCCTACTCTCATCTTTCCCCCTTTATAAAAGCCTTGGCAAAGATTATATCTTCTGTAGTTGTCATCTTGATATTAGAGTATTCTCCCTCAACTATCTTTACTGGCTCATCTCTGTCAAAAAATTCAAACAACTGACTGTCGTCAGTGATTTTTGCTTCAGATTCAAAATATTTCTTATAAAGACTTTTTATAAGTCTTGTGTCAAAGCCCTGCGGCGTTTGGATGTTGTAGACAAATTCCCTATTTGGAGTGAAGTCTACCTCGCCATTTTCATTTGCCACCTTCACCGTATCCTTTGATTTGGTTGCAGAAATCGCTGCCTTGTAGGTTTCCATTTCCTTTAAAACTCTCAAAAAAAGACCCCTAGATGCAAATGGTCTTACTCCATCGTGGCTTAAAACCAAGTCTGAATCAGGATTTAGGGCAATTAGTCCATTATAAGTTGATTCTTCTCGGCTAGCACCACCTGCGACCATTTTTATTCTAGGATCTCTAAAAAGAGATAAAATCTCAGTCGCAAGGGAGAAGTCTTCCTCCCTTATAACCAAGATTATCTCGTCAAATTCTTCTATACTTGTTACAGTTGTTAGGCTTAATTCTAGGATTTTTTTACTGCCTATTTCTAGATAAGGCTTGTTTATTTCTAAACCCATCCTAGTTCCTGAACCTGCTGCTGTTATTACAGCTGATAAAAATTTTCCTTTATACATCTTCCGCCCTTACAAAAATCATCCTGCCTGCTGAGGTCTGAAGTACTGATGTGACCTTGGCTTTAATGGTCTGATCTATGAGGTCCTGACCGTCTTCAACAACAACCATAGTCCCATCTTCAAGATAGCCCACACCTTGGTTTTTACCCTTACCTTTTTTAATAACTTCTATTTCCATCTTCTCGCCTGGGATTACCACAGGTTTTAGGGAATTGGCAAGGTCATTGATATTAAGGATTGGAATACCCTGAACATCTGCTACCTTGTTTAGGTTATAGTCGTTGGTAAATACCTTAGCCCCAAGATCTAAGGCAAGTTTGAGAAGTTTTGCATCTACTTCTTTGATATCTTTGTAGTCCTTGTTTAGTACTGTAAGCTTGATTTTTTTTGATTCCTTAATCTTATTCATTATATCAAGCCCCCTCCTACCTCTTTCTCTTTTGAGGTCATCAGGAGAATCTGCTATGTGTTGGAGTTCTTCAAGGACGAATTCTGTTACGATTAGTTCCCCTTCTAGGAAGTCTGTATTTATGATATCCAAAATCCTACCGTCAATTATAACTGATGTATCAAGGACCTTAGGACTTGCTGTTAGGTTTGACCTGTCAAAAAATTCTCCGCCATCTTTTTTGATTTCCTTGGACCTAGTCACAAGGGCAAGGAGGTCTTCAGAATTTTTGTAGGCTAGCTTCCATCCTAAATAACCAAAACCAATATATAATAAAATAGATAATAGCACAAAAAATGAATTTCCCATGAATGGTAGGGATAATTTGGTTAGTGGTGTGGATACTAGGGTTGCTATCAAAAATCCTAAGATGATTCCTATAACGCCTATGACCAGGTTGGCAGCAGGTAGTTTGCTTACTCTTTTTTCAAATATCGAAAGGCTCGCTGTGGCACGTTTGGCTATAGGATCTGTTGCAAAATAAAATATTAGTGCAAATAGAGCTGATGAAATGACTTTTGCCCACAGAATTAATTTGCCGCTATTAGGGACAAACCCAAAAGCGGCGTTAACTATTCCGAAGACTACTATGCCAAGAACAGCTCCGATTAGTATAAAAACTAATCTGATTACTCTTTTCATAAAATCTCCTTATATTAATAGACTATAAACCAATTGATTCGTCTATCATTTTCTCTGCTTCTTCTTTTTCTAGAGAACCTGCCATGACAAGCTCACTAGCAAGGATACGCCTTGCCCTATTTAGAAGTTTTTTCTCAGTTGTTGAAAGTCCTTTGTCACTGTCTAGGATAGCTAGATTTCTAACCATTTTTGCTATTTCAAAGATATCGCCAGTCTTTAAAATTTCTTGGTTGTCCCTATATCTCTTGGTCCAATTAGAATTCATTTCAGTTGGCTTATCGTCAAGGATGGCTAGAACTTCTAATCCCTCTTCCTTACTGATAATAAATCTAATATTAGCATCTTTCATGTTATCCGCAGGAATTGATATGTCCATCTCGCCTATAGGCATTTTTAGGATATAATACTCCCTTTCTTCACCCATAAATTCAATCTTTTCAACTGCATCAATAACCCCTGCACCGTGCATTGGATAAACTATCTTGTCGCCTACTTTAAACATCATAACCTCCTGGGTTTCCTACTTTTATTATACCATAACTTTGAGATTACGCTTATGCTAATCGTTTACTATATCACATTAGAAGTGGTATTTCAATCAATTATGCCAGTTTTCATGTTAATTCTTTTGCCGATTACTTCTATCGTACAGTCAGTAGTCTTGCCTCCAAATTCTCCATCAAGAGACCAAGAAACTTCTTTTTCGGTTTTTATCCTTATTTTTTTAACCTGCCTTTGGATTACCAAATCGCTAGATTCACCAGTTGTTAAGGACTGGATAATCGTATTTAGGTCAACTATGGATTCTGGTTTTTTAACCAGGGTTACCTCAAAAACTCCATCAGTAAGACCGACCTTGTCATCAAAGAGGTTAAAACCTCCTACAGATACAGAATTTGATACCATAAAGTGAATAAATTCGCCTTTGATTAGCTCATCATCAAATTCAATTTCTGCCTTATAAGATTGCATAGATTGGATTGGCAAAAGTTGTTTGATTCCTTCTACGATGTAGGCGGAACGACCCAATATATTTTTTACATCTTGGTCGGTCGAAAAACTAATGTCTGAAAGGGCACCGAAGGCTGCTACATAGACAAAATACTTATCATCAATTTTGCCAACATCTATCCTTTTTACCTTGCCCCTAACGGCTGTTTTTGTTGCCTTTTCTATGTCTGATGAAATATTAATTGTCTTTGAAAAATCGTTGGTTGACCCTGTTGGGATATAGGAAATAATTGGATCTATATCTGCCTTAAGGGCACCAGAAACAGCTTCATCAAGAGTTCCGTCCCCACCAGATATTAAAATTTCCTCAAAGTCCTTACCATATTTTTCGACAATTTCCCTGCAATCGCCAGATTTTTGGGTGGCGTAAACTGTAGGAAATATTGACTTTGAAGATAGGTATTCGATTATCCATGACAACTTGTCATTAATGGCCCTTTGGCCGGAGTTTGGATTGTAGATAAATAGTATTTTTTTCATACTTTCAATTCTTTCTTTTCTATTTTATATTTGAGGGTCTTAAATTCGTGTTAAATTTGAATATTTCCTCAAGTTTATGGATTTTGACTGAAAATTTCACCATCAGTCTTATTAAATATTATAAAGCCCCTAGTTTTTTTACCATCAGGGCTTCCCTTTTTTGCGATTTCTATAAGCCTATCATTTTTTTCTAGCTCTTTTATCGGGCAACCTGGCCTATAGAGCAGGTATGAAGCCTCTGGATTTAATCCTAAGGCGAAATCCACATGGTAGTAGATGTCATCATAGGCACCTAGCTTGCTTGTGATTTTAAAATCCTTAAGGCTAAGCTCATAGGTATACTCGTCTATTGCTCCAGTGATTTCAAAAGCTCCTTCAAATTCAGATGAATGGATTTCTTCGCCATGGTAATAAAGCCAAGCTTTGTCTGTTAAGCCGTAGTCCTTGCCATCAGAAGCAATTTTACCAAAATAATCTCCCCTAAAAGTACCGTCATTTTCAAAGATGACCTTGGTCTGACCAGTATTTTCGCCATAGGTCCTAGTTAAGGTCTGCCCCTTTAATTTTTCGTAAAACAAATCTTTTATTTGTTTTAAATCAGAAGCTTGCTTGGTTGATTCTTGGTTTTGACTTATATCTTGATGGGGATTTGCTCCAACACAACCTGTTAATGCAAGTAAGGCTAAGATTAGTAAGCTTTTAATCATATTTGTATATAAACTCTAAATCCCCTGTCTTTATAATAAGATTCTGGGCTATTATAATATACAAAAACCCTATCAAAACGCCTACCAGCAAAGAGAGCGCCACCTTTTGCCCTGATATCTTCTGGAGTTTTTATCCACGAAGTTGTTTTTGTATCGAAAGTTGCAATTTCAGCAAGGGCGATATATTTATCTTCGCTTAAAAGTTTTATTCCAAATTCTCCGATTTCTTCCTCAACAGAAGATGCTGGAGGATTTTCCTTCCTTGCTTGTCTAGCTTTTTTATCATAGCAAAGGCTTCTTCTACCAGTTGGGCTCTTATCTGCCAAGTCAACATAGACAAGGCCCTTAAAAATTTCCAAATCTACTAGGTCTGGCTCGCCACCTGTTTCTTCCATGGCATAAATTGCATCATATAGGTCGGGATCATTTAAAATAGAAGACTTGACAAAGTCCCACTTGATAGATGGATGTCTGTCCATGTTTTCCTTAAATCTCTTTTCTAGCTTATCAATAAATTCTTTATCGTGATTTTCCACTAGTTTCTCCTTATATTTTCTAGTAAGTGCCTAAGTGCTACACCTGGTGCATAAAAAATCATGCGAGGTCCGGCGTATTTCATTACCTTCTTGATCATCGTCCTATGATTTTTGTCATAGCAATGAATTTTACACGATGAACAAAAGGGCTTGTCATCCCCATGAGGGCAAAGGGCAAGTCTTTTTGCCGCATAGGCTTTAAGACCTGCTCTTTCGTGGTCTTCATCCTTGTGTTTGTCGTAGTAGAGGTCAATCATAAAATCTACTAGACCTAGACCCTTATCAGACTTTTTCATTCCTCATCAGCTTCTGCTTCTGCAAGTTTTTTAAGAGCCTCCATGTCAGTTGGATTTTCAATTCCAGCTTCCTTTAAGAGGTCCATAATCGCATCAGTTGACTCATTTAATTCCTTGGCCAAATCTCCCATCTCGTCATCTAGGCTAGGTTTTGGTGTTGGTGTTGTGGCTTTTTTTGGCTCATCAACATAAAAAACCCTGCCTGTTTTTGGGTCAAAACCAACTGTTCCTGCTGTGTTGTCTTTTATATCTATATCATTTCTATCTTTATTATCGTTTTTTGCTTCTAACATAAGTTCTCCTTATATAAATTATACATTTATTTTATCATTTTTTACCTATAAATTAAAGCTTTTACATTTTTATTAAGAAAATCGCCCCAGCTGGGACGACTTTTATTTTAATAATTTTTTGAGATACTTGCCGGTGTAAGATGCTTTGACCTTGGCAATTTCTTCTGGAGTACCGGTTGCAACTAAGTTTCCGCCCCCGTCACCACCTTCAGGACCGAGGTCTATTATATAGTCAGAAACCTTAATCACATCAAGGTTATGCTCAATTACTACTACCGTATTGTTTTGATCAACCAGCCTATTTAACACCTCTATAAGCTTGTGGACATCTGCTGTGTGAAGGCCTGTTGTCGGTTCATCTAGGATATAAAGAGTCTGACCTGTAGAAACTTTTGCAAGTTCTGTCGCAAGTTTGACCCTTTGGGCCTCGCCACCAGATAATTCTGTGGAAGGTTGGCCGATTTTGATGTAGCCAAGACCCACATCGTAGAGGGTTTGAAGTTTCCTCACGATAGCTGGATGATTTTCAAAAAATTCTATTCCTTCCTCAACAGTCATATCGAGCACTTCTGAAATATCCTTGCCCTTAAATTTCACATCCAGAGTCTCTCTGTTATACCTCTTGCCATGGCAAACTTCGCAAGGCACGTAAACATCCGGTAAAAACATCATGTCTACCTTGATTGTGCCGTCCCCCTTGCAGGCCTCGCACCTACCACCTTTAACATTGAAGGAAAATCTTCCCTTTTGGAAGCCCTTCATCTTGGCCTGGTTGGTCATGGCAAAAACGTCACGGATGGCATCAAACACCTTGGTATAGGTCGCAGGATTTGACCTTGGTGTCCTACCTATTGGGGACTGGTCGATGGCGATTACCTTATCAACTTGATCAAGGCCCTTAATTTTTTTGTGGGCTCCAGCGTGGATCTTGGACTTATTTATTTTCCTGGTTGCCATCTTGTATAAAATCTCATTTACAAGCGAAGACTTGCCTGAGCCTGACACGCCTGTCACAGTTGTAAGAGTGCCAAGTGGAAATTTTACATCAATATCCTTAAGGTTGTTTTCTGCTGCACCTATTACTTCTATAAATTTATCAGATTTTCTGCGATTTTTTGGCACTTCAATCTTTTTCCTGCCTGCCAGATAATCACCAGTTAGGGAATCCTTGCAGGCCATGATGTCTTCTAAAGACCCCTTAACAACAATTTCACCACCATGGATGCCAGCTCTTGGGCCAATATCAACGATAAAGTCTGCTGCCCTCATGGTATCTTCATCGTGTTCTACGATTATCAGTGTATTTCCAATATCTGTGAGGTTTCGTAGAGATTTTATTAACTTGTCATTATCCCTTTGGTGAAGACCAATCGAAGGCTCATCCAAAACGTAGGATACACCGACAAGACCCGATCCAATCTGGGTAGCTAGCCTGATTCTTTGACTCTCACCACCAGAAAGAGTTGAGGCAGTACGATTTAGGGTCAAATATGAAAGACCAACGTCATTTAAAAACCTAAGCCTTCCCTTAATTTCCTTAATAATTAGCTCTGCGATTTGTGCCTTCATTTCAGAAAGCGTAAGCTTTTCGAAAAACTCAATTGATTTAGCCACAGAAAGGCGAGTTAACTCTGAAATATTTTTGTCTCCGACTTTGATTGACAAAACCTCTGGTTTTAGCCTATCGCCATGGCAAACTCGGCACTCCTCTTCTCCCATGTATTCTTCAAACTTTTTCTTTTGGGAATCAGAATTGGTCCTCTGATACCTATCCCAGATATTTTGGATGGCACCTTCAAATATTCCCTTGTAGCGTTTTTTGCCCGAAAAATGAGAATCAAAGACAAAAGATAAGTCATAATCAGTTCCATACAAAATATCATTAACCAAACCCTCTGGTGCATCTTCAAGAGGCTCATCATAAGAGTAATTGTAATGGTCTGCTATAGCCCTAACCACCTCATAATAATAAGTTCCCTTGGCAGAGCCATTATAAGGATCAACTGCCCCAGCATTTATCGAAAGACTCTTATCAGGCAAAATCAAATCAGGATCTACCTGGAGGTGAAAACCAAGTCCATTACACTCAGGGCACATGCCGATAGGTGCATTAAATGAAAACATATTTGGGGTGATCTCAGGCAGGGAAACGTGGCCTTCAGGGCAAGCGAGTTTTGATGATAAAAGCATCTGATCTCCTCCAATTACATCCACAACCACAAGCCCATCAGCAAGACCGATTACAGTTTCAAGCGAGTCAGCAATCCTCGATTCAATACCCTCTTTCATCTTAATCCTGTCAACAATAACGGAAATATCGTGCTTTTTATTCTTATCAAGGTCTATATCATCCTCGATTTCATACCTTTCCCCGTCGATAATCACACGGACAAAACCGTCTTTTCTAATATTAGCCAAGGCATTCTTGTGTTGGCCCTTCTTGCCCCTAATCACTGGCGCAAGAAGCTGAATTTTAGTCCCTTCAGGAAGCTCCATTATTTTATCAACCATCTGGTCAACAGACTGAGCAACAATTGGCTTACCGCAAACAGGGCAAAAAGCATCCCCAATTCTAGCATACAAAAGCCTGTAATAGTCATAAATTTCAGTAACAGTGGCCACAGTAGAACGTGGGTTCCTGTTAGTAGTCTTTTGGTCGATGGAAATAGAAGGCGACAAACCCTCAATCGAATCAACATCAGGCTTATCAATTCCACCCAAAAACTGCCTAGCATAAGAAGAAAGACTCTCCACATAACGCCTCTGCCCTTCGGCATAGATAGTATCAAAGGCAAGGGTAGACTTACCAGACCCCGAAAGCCCGGTAAAAACAATCATCTTATCACGAGGGAGAGTAAGATCTATATTCTTTAAATTGTTAGTCCTTGCTCCTTTTATAATAATATTATTATTTTCTTTCATTATTACTTTTCCTCTCTTATTCAAAATAAGTTATTTTTTTAATTTATATTTTAGTATTTATTGCCATTAAGTAATTATTTTTCTAGTTAATTATTTCCTTGTAATTCTATCTTTAATTAAATTTTAGTCATTAACATGACCCCTCCGTATCTGGGGGAACCCCAAGGGACAACTTGCCCAAGCGGCTTAAAGCGCCGCAGGGTCCTATCGGCCGGAAATCCGTTTGCTTCGCAAACTCCTTCGTGCTCTCGCACTATATTTCCGGCATAAACGCCCCAAATCAAGGGGCGTTTATGTCCCCCAGACCCCCTTTCCGTTACACCCCCGAGCGGCTCCTTATGCGGAGTGCGAAACCAGAAGTTTGCCTACGGCAAACCTCTTTAATAGAGGGAACATCTTCGTATCTATTTCCGTATGTTCCAACAGATTTCTAATCATCGGGTTGCTAAAAACTGATAACTCGCTATCGCTCAGTCATCCACGAGCCGGACGGGCTTGCCATAAGTTTTCTTAACGCAACCCTTGATTAGAAATCTTTGCCCGATAAAGAAGATATTTTATCTCGAAGTTCCAGTATAGCTTGGCTCGTTTGGCTTTGCCAAACATTGCTAGATGAGTTTTGCATTCTCAAACGAAGAAGATAAAAATCACAAAACCTTGTGTTTTAAAATCCCAAGCATCCGTTAAGAAAATTGCACTGACAGCTTTTTACGAATATAAAAAACAATAAATACTGTGAAATAATTTTTAAATAAAAAGTACAAGTCAGACTAGATTGCAATTTTTAGGAGGCTTGGAATTTTAAAAAGTTAAACAAATATTATTCCTAAACAAGGACTCCCCCATATCAACACGTTTGCCGTAGGCAAACTCCTTTTCCCCCGAGAGGGGTCGCCCGGAGGGTGTAACGGAATGGGGGTGTAAGGGGGAAACAGATGAGGGAACGTGCGAAACGTTCCCTAGGGTTTCCCCCTTAAAAAATAGTTTTGAAAAACTTTTTCTAAAAGTTTTCCTTCATCTTTTTGATTTGGTCTCTGAGTCTTGCTGCTCTTTCGAAGTCAAGTTCTTCTGCTGCCTTATACATTTCGCTTTCCATATTTATTAGGATGGTGGCGATGTCTTCTCTCTTGAATTCTTCGATTTCTTCTTCCTCGGCCTTCTTTGTTATTTGTATTATTTCGCCGATGTTTTTCTTTATTGTTGTTGGGGTTATTCCATGTTTTTTGTTGAAGTCTTCTTGGATTTTTCTCCTACGTTCTGTTTCGTCAATGGCCCTTTGCATAGATCCTGTGATGGTGTCACCGTACATTATTACGTGGCCTTCGGAGTTTCTTGCGGCACGTCCGATTGTCTGAATCAAGCTTGTTTCACTTCTTAAAAAGCCTTCCTTGTCTGCATCTAGGATGGTGATTAAACTTACTTCCGGTATATCCAGGCCCTCTCTTAGGAGGTTGATTCCAACTAATACGTCAAATTTTCCCAGCCTTAAGTCCCTTATAATTTCAGACCTTTCTATGGTTTTGATGTCGGAGTGTAGGTAGCGTACCTTGATTGATTGTTCCATCAAGTAGTCGGTCAAATCTTCTGCCATTTTCTTGGTCAAGGTTGTGACTAGGACCCTTTCACCCTTTTCTATTGTCTTGTGGACTTCTTCTATGAGGTCGTCGATTTGGTTTGCTGTTGGCCTTACTTCCACAAGTGGGTCTAAAAGTCCTGTTGGTCTTATGATTTGCTCTACAAGCTCTCCATGAGTCTTTTTCATTTCGTATGGGCCAGGAGTTGCCGATACATAGACAGTTTGGTTGATTAATTTTTCAAATTCATCAAATTTTAAGGGTCTATTGTCAAGGGCTGAAGGAAGTCTAAAGCCAAAGTCTACCAAATTTTGCTTTCTTGACCTATCGCCTTCGTACATGCCACCAACTTGGGGGATGGATACGTGGGATTCGTCAACCATGAGGACAAAGTCTTTTGGAAAATAGTCGATAAGGGTGTAGGGTCTCGAACCCCTTGGTCTTTGGGAAAGGTGGGCAGAATAGTTTTCGATTCCCGAACAAAATCCTATTTCCTTGAGCATTTCAATGTCATACTTGGTTCGCTGTTCGATTCTCTGGGCTTCTAGGAGTTTATTTTCGCTTTCAAATTCCTTGATTCTTTCTTCAAGCTCTTTTTCTATGGAAATTATTGCCTTTTCAGTCTTTTCGCTAGTTGTGGCGTAGTGGCTGGCAGGGTATATGTAGGCGTGGGTGATTTTTGAAATTACCTTTCCAGTAAGGGGGTCAAATTCTGAAATCTGATCGATTTCATCGCCAAAAAATTCAATTCTGATGGCTTTTTGGTCAAAACCTGCAGGGTAAATATCTAAAACATCTCCCCTCGCTCTAAAGCTTCCCCTTTCAAATTCCACATCATTACGAACATACTGGACGTCGATTAGTTTTTTCATGACCTCTTCCGGACTTATTTCCTGGCCAGGACGGAGGGATACGACTAGCTTTTTGTATTCGATTGGATCACCCAAACCATAGATGCAAGACACACTGGCAACTATGATTACATCCCTTCTCTCAAAAAGAGCCATGGTTGCTGAGTGGCGCATCTTATCGATTTCGTCATTTATCGAAGAATCCTTGGCTATGTAGGTATCAGTCGCTGCCACATAGGCCTCTGGCTGGTAGTAATCGTAGTAGGAAACAAAGTATTCCACAGCATTGTCCGGAAAAAATTCCTTAAATTCAGTAAATAATTGATAGGCTAAAGTCTTGTTGTGGGCAAGGACCAAAGTTGGCCTTTGCACATTTTGGATAATATTTGCCATGGTAAAGGTCTTGCCAGAGCCTGTAACTCCCCTTAGGATTTGGTGCTTTTTGCCGGCAAGGATGCCGTCACTTAATTTTTTAATCGCTTCAGGCTGATCGCCCTTTGGTGCGTAGTCTGATTTTAATTTAAATTCCATCTCATCCCTCAATCTATATCTAAAGCTTTCGCATAATTTCCTTATTTATACCCTAGTATTATACTAGAAATTGGCCACTTTTCTATAAAGTAAAGCCTGGCAAAATCAAGTCCTAGTTTACTTTTACAAACTTTCCAATATAGTATTAGTGTACTAGGGGTGCTAACCAAAAGGTGGCTGAGATCATACCCTTAACCTGAATCCAGGTAATGCTGGCGGAGGTAAGTTACAAGTCCTCCCAGCAGAGTGCAAAGGAGGAATTTTTTTATGAATAATAGTAAATGGTCAACTAAAATGATTGCCGAAGCTGGTGTAATGCTCGCTCTCGCCTTTATTTTAGGTCGTATAAAACTTTTCGAATTGCCTCAAGGTGGTTCTGTAACAGCAGGACAGATGATTCCACTAATCATCTTTGCCATTAGACATGGAGCAGGCCCAGGCATAATTGTAGGCGCTGTTTACGGTGTGCTTGATATGTTATTTGGTGGATCAATCTACCACCCAGCCCAAGCCATCCTAGACTACCCTCTAGCCTACGCTTCCCTTGGTCTTGTAGGATTTTTCGCAAAGAATTTTGCCAAAAACCACGAGATCCTTCCAGTTATTGAAGGTACATTTTTAGGCGTCTTCGCCAGATTCGTCTGCCACGTCCTAACAGGGGTCATCTTCTTCGGGTCTTACGCCCCAGAAGGTCAAAATGTTTGGTTATATTCAATAATTTATAACGGCACTTTCCTAGGAGTAGAATTTATAATCACAATTATAATCATCTTCCTATTAAAGAATTTAATAACCAAAGACTTGGCAAGATTATAAATAAGCATAGAAAAATAGGAGTTTTTATCCAAGATAAATTATTTTTTCACTAGGTGAGTCTATTAATCCAGGATTAAAATCTTATAATTTTCTTTTAATATTATCTTATTATTATAGATTATCATTCTATTTACAATTGAATCTTCGTAATAAAGGGGACCCCAAGGGAACGTTTCGCACGTTCCCTCATCGGGTCCCCTTTAAAACCCCTTCCGTTACACCCTCCGGGCGACCACTCTCGTGGGACAAGGAGTTTGCCTTAGGCAAACTGTTAATATAGCGGTTCCCCTGTTTGTGTTGAACTTTTTCCAAACTTTTTTGACATTCATTCGGCTGAAATTTGATAACTCGCTAACGCTCAAACAATCAAATTTTTTAACGCCTCCTTCATTTACAAAAATACAAAATCTTAAGTTTTTTTAAAGCTTCGTTTGAGAATGAAAAACTCATCTAGCAAAGTTTGGCGAAAGCCAAACGAGCCCAGCAAAATCTGGAACTTCGAGACCCTTTCTCCCCTTTATCGAGAAAAGATTTCTAATCAAGGGTTGCGTTAAGAAAATCGCTTGTTTGAGCGTAAGCGAGTTTGCGATTTTTAGCAACCTGAAGATTAGAAATCAGTGGGAAAATACGTAATCTTATACAAGGTCATTATCTCTACTAAAGAGGTTTGCCGTAGGCAAACTTCTGGTTTCGCACTCCGCTTTAGGAGCAGTCGGGGGTGTAGCGTAAGGGGGTCTTAGGGGGAACCGGTGAGGGGGCATCTGCCGCCCCCTTGGGTTCCCCCTATGTACGGAGTGGTCATGTAAATGACCTAGATATAATTTATGATATGGTTAATCTCAGATTAACGAAAAAAAGATAATTTATCTCGGATAAAAAAACATTAATCTCTTATTTTAAAAGTCCTAGACCCAAATTTGACTATCAAAATATTCACAAAAATTATAAAGGCGAGGATAAATCCACCACTTACCATCAAAATCATCTTGTAATCCAAATCCTTAACAATAATGGCGCCGTAGATGCAAAGATAATAAACAACTGCATTTATAGCTCCAGCAAGCTTGCTTACAAGGATTCCCTCTTGGTTGTAGGGTTGGATGAGGTAATATTTAGCAAGGGCAAGACTTGTGAAAAATGTGGTCATTAGCAAAATATAAGCTAGAACGACTAAATTATTTACCCAAAAAAGCTCTCCCTTGTATGCCATGGCAACCATATAGGTTGCAAAAACTGCTGCTGCCGGAATCATGTTTATGGCAAGCATAGACCTAAATCTTAGCCTGTACATAGCAAGGAGCATCGACCCCTTTCTATAAAAACCATAAGGCAAAAGGCCCTGGTCGCAGTTTAGGTACATAGCAGTTATGACCTTATCCTGCCTTGATAAAGTGTACATCAGAAAAGGCATGGCTCTGATTGTTAGCTCAAAAATATCTTCCGCTCCTAAAGTTTCCTTAAAAACTGTAAAGAAAAATACTCCAAGGGCAATGGCTGGCACAGCCAAGGATTTTATTATAACTGGCTTTGTTATAAGTCTTTTGTGTCTTATAAAAAACAAGGAATTTAGGAAGGCTAGGCCCTTTTTCTGGTAAAGTCCTTTTTTATTTTTAACTTCAATATCCTTATCCTTTAGCTCGTAAGCCTTGGATTCGCCTAGGTCAAGGTCTTCTGAAGCCACATCATATTCTTCTACAGATTCTTCAATAACCTGGTCAAAAGAATCGAAATTCCTAAGTCCATTTAGGCCGTAGATGAAAAGAATAAGTGAAAATCCAAATATTATTCCAGTCGCAATCCTTAGGTCAAAATGACCTGTAATCACAAGTCCCATGACAAGAATAGGGATTAAAATAATAAAGGCGACTTGCAAAAGTCCATTATCCAGAATTCCCTTTTTATGTTTGAGTTTGTATTTCATCCAAAAAACCGAAGCCCCAGTTTCTAGGAAATAGACAGCGAAACTCATCAAAATCGGATATACAAGAGAAACTTTATTTATTAAGCTAAAAAATATAGCAAAAGTAAGAGTCCTTCCGATTAGTCTCATGGCTGGTTGGTAATATAAAAACATCTTGGCAGATGATGCGGGGTCTATATGGTATTGGGCAAAATATTCGCCAATGCCAGCCCCATTGTCATAGATGAAATTCCTAAAAATCCCTGTTGCAAAATAGAGAATTACGGGAATCATGAGGCCCATAAGATAAGATGTCAATTCAGCTTTGCTTGCCAAATCTACCGCAAAAATCTCTCCACCAATTTTTTCAAAAATCAAACCATAAGTGATAGTTGTGAATAAATAGGCGATTACAAAGGATAAAAGACAGCCCAAAATTTGTTTTATAAGGACAAAAATTGGATAAAAGGCGTTCATAATCTCCTTAAACTCAAAAAACCTGTACTTGTCTCCGAGTTTTTTGCCGATTAGGGGAAGTTTTCTTATACCGTAAACCATCATGTTAAAGGCTTCGGTAAGAGCGATTTTTTCTGCCAGTATATAGGTCCTTAGATCTTTATTCATGGTCATTTCCTAAATGTTCTTTTTCGCCGGCAAGGATTGATATTAGCTTATCTTCAAAGTCTGGATCAGCCAGGTAAGAATCATCAAGGCCTGATAATTTTTTCTCTGACAATAAAACAATCTTATCACAAATATCCTTAGCAAGCTGGAGGATATGGGTTGAGAAAATCATGATGTGGTCCTTGTGGATTTCCCTAATAATTTTTTTCATCTGGAGGGAAACAACCACATCAAGGCTTGTAAGTGGCTCATCCATAAGGATTATCCTTGGTTTTAAAATCAAAAACATGATCATTTGGATTTTGTTTTTCATACCTGTCGAATAGGACTGGATTAGCCTGTGGCTGTCTTCCTCGTCAAAATCAACCAAGTCTAGGTAGTAATCGATATCCTTTAAATCCTTGATATTTTCCCTATTAGCATCTATAAAAAATCTGATAAACTCATATCCAGTTAAAAATTTTGGCAAATCTGGTTCTGCCACCATCATAAAAACATCGTCAAAAGACACAGGGGTCTTCTCTCCGTTTTCTTCTAGGTAAATCTCTCCGGCATCTTTCTTGATAGCTTCTGTAATAAGCCTAAAAAGTGTAGTCTTACCAGCCCCATTTCTCCCAAGAAGTGCATAGACAGTGCCTTTTTCAAAGTCATACGAAGCATCCTTTAAAACTTCCTTGTCATCAAAGGATTTGGATAAATTTTCTATAACTAATTTCATATTCTTCCTCGTTTTTGTTTATTTAATAAGTAATTATTTATATTTTACCACAAATTCAAAAATAAATTTGACATTGTATTAAGGATGTAGTACACTTGTATTAAGATAATAGTACAGTGATACAAAGAAAGAAGGTTTGTATGGATTTTGATAACAACCGACCTATCTATATCCAACTTTTGGAAGATTTTAAGATCAAAATTTCCACAGGCGATTGGCAAGCCGGTAGTAAAATTGATTCAGTTAGAAATCTCGCCACAGCCTATAAGGTAAACCCAAATACCATCCAAAGAGCTCTAGCAGAGCTTGAAAGAGAAGGTCTTTGCGAGAGCCAAAGGACTATCGGCAGGTTTGTAACAGAAAATGAAAACAAGATAAAATCACTCTCATCCAGAGCCTTTACCAGCTTTGCAGATGATTTTATAAGGGGGATGGAATCTTTAAATATCAAAAAAGACCAGGCCCTAAGAGATTTGAGAGAATATTGGGAGGAATTATGATAGAGATAAAAAACTTAAGCCTCAAATATGGAGGCAAGAAAGTCCTAAGCGACTTTAATTTAAAGCTTGATACGGGCAAGATAATTGGACTTGTCGGAGAAAATGGAACAGGAAAATCATCCCTTATGAGAATCCTTGCTGGCCTTGAGAAAAATTACGATGGTGAGGTCCTAATCGACGGCGAAAAACCAGGTGGAGAAACCAACGCCCTTATCTCCTACCAACCCGACCACCTTCCCTTCGATGATTTCATGACAGTAATTGATATAGGAAATATTTACGAAAAATTTTACGACGATTTTGACTCAGAAAGCTACTACAAGATGATAGACTCATTTTCGATTGAGAGGAGTCTTAAGATTAAGGAATGCTCCAAGGGCATGAAGGATAAGGTTCAAATCGCAGCGACCCTTGCGAGAAAGACCCAAATTTACCTCCTAGATGAGCCAATGACAGGTATTGACCCAAAGGCAAGGTATGAAATGCTAAATACAATTATAGAAAACTTCAGTCCTGAATCAACCCTACTAATCTCAACCCACCTAATATCTGAGATAGAAAAAATCCTCGACGAAGTGATCATCATAGCAGATGGCAAAGTCCTCGCCCACAAAGCAGTTGACCAAATAAGAGAAGAACAAGGCCTAAGCCTTGAAGAATATTTTAGGGAGGTCCTCTAATGGGAAAATTATTTAGACAAATTTTTAAAGAAGACATAAAAAAGGTAATGACTTGGATGCTGTCACCCCTTCTAATAGCAATCCTAGGGGTCTTTGTCTATAAGTTAACAGCCTTCAGTCCCCTAGGTCTTATAATTGTCTTAAGCGGATCAGTTATGACCTTTGCCCCACTCATTTCCCTAGCCAGTCTTAATGATAGTGACAACAACAGGTTTTACGGCAAAAAATCAGCCTTCTATACATCACTACCATTAAAATCAAGCGAAACTACAGGAGCTAGACTCATAAACTACATTATTATGGGACTTGTGATAGGACTTTTTTCTATCTTTAACTTTTTGCTTATAGGCATAACTAGCGATAATGGACTAGATCCCCTAGAAATATTGAAATACCTAGGTCAAAGCATTGACTTAAATATTTTTATCAGCTTGGTAAAATTCCTAATTATTATCGCCTTGTTTTATACAATTTTTGCCCTAATTATGATGGCAGCTAACACACTTGGAGCATCACGCCCCTTCAACAAGATGGGCAGGTCAGCAAAGTTGGTCCTTTTCGTAGCCTTAATTTTATTCCAAGGATATGTATATGCGAAATTGATTAGTGGACTTGGAAACACAAGCTTAATCAAATTTAAGGAATATTCAACTAATGCAGCCACCTTCAGTATAAATATGCTAGATTTAAACTGGTCATCTTTTGCGATTATAGTCCTAATTTTAGGAGCCTTTGTCCTAGCCTATTTCGCCCTAGTAAATTATTTCCACAAGGAGAAAATCTCAGTAGAATAAGGAGGATCTCATGTTTAAAAAACTAGTATTTGGAATAATTGGGATATTTATCGCCATCTGGGCCTTCCTCTTGTTAACCTTCAGACCAACACCTGGGTATTTAAGAAATACGGAAGCAGACGGGGTTAAAATTGAAGCGAAAATCTCAGATGACGATAGGACACCAATCATAAGGACCTACACCAAAGAGGAATTTGATAAATTTGACCAAAGTAAAATCGACAATATCGAAGATGACGTAGACGGCAGGGTAGAAGGCGACATCCCTTGTATCGACCTTCTTAAGGACAATAAAATCTACATCTCTTTCTACAAAGACGGTAAAAAAATCGAACCAGAAAAGACTCACATAGAAATAACCGCCCATGCGAGTGATTACAAAGACCCAACAAAAACACGCCATATAGAAGGTGAACTAACTAACGATGGAGAAAACACCTACTCTTACGCCACAAAAAGATACGGAGTTCAATTCGAAAAATACTTCATGGAATACCTACAATTCGAAGTAACCTTTACAATAGATGGAAAGGACTACATTTCAATCTTAGGTGCCTTCCAAAGTAACGTCCCAGACGGCACAGACTTCTTCAGAAACGAAGACCTAAAAGAACCCCTAGACCCAGAAGAATGATAAAATAAAACCAGCTCAAATTCGAGCTGGTTTTTAAATTCCTTCTAAATTTTTAACTTCAATATAGAAGCTCTGACCCTGGTAGCTAACATAGGCGAAGCCGTTTTCCTCTTCTTGACTGGCTTGGACTACCGAGCCTTTTTCAAGAGTATCGAAGGCTGTTTTTTCGTCGGGGTCGGTGTAGATTTTAGCATCTTTTATCAGTTTATATGACAAGCCTACTCCAATTTCTTTTTTTAGCTTAATACCAGTCGCAGGCCTGGTTGGTATATCTTGTTTGGTGTATTTTTCTTCCTTGCCACAAGCAGAGAGGATTATTAAAAGGCAAAGAATTACTAACTTATTTATGGTAAACCACCCCACAATAATCTATGCCAAGCTCTCTTAGGTCTGAAATCGCCTTGTCTATAGCAGATTTTTTAGTCTTATCATCAACTAAGATTATTTCCATGTCGCAAAGTCTTGCTGCTAGATATGGATCTGCTGTCTTTAGAGATTTTTGGTCAATTAGAATGTAGTTATAAGAGGCTTCCCTATTGGCAATTTCTGCAAAAAACTCGTTAGCATCAAGAATCTTATCTGACACCTTTTCTGCTAGGGCTAGGTAATCAATGTCACCCTTTCTTAGGACCTTAAAGGAATTTTCATCACTTAAGAATTTTCCTTCGGTCTTACTAGCATTTTTGCTATCTACAAACAAAACTCCATTGGCTGGAGCAAGGCTTTCTGCAAGATTTTTTGCAAAATCAAAAGAGTCAACCTTGCCAAGACTTGTAATGCCAACAACTCCATTTTGAAGCCTATGGTCAATTTTAGCCTTCACCTTCAAAAGCTCATCACTAGATCCAAGGACATCCAAATCCAATTCTCTTAAGTCATCCTCGTCGGCTATATTATCAGAAAGAAGAGTCTTAATAATTACTATAGCAAGGCCTAAAATAGCCCCAGCTATACCTGCTGCAACAGAAAAAATCAAAAGTTTTTTCTTTGAAGCCTTATCCACCAGCACCTCATGCAAATATTCCAAATTATCAGCATTTAGGTAGTCTTTTGTCATTTTTCTAAAATTCTCACAAATTGACTTAAGAGCATCTGCTGCCCTATCCTTGTTATCATCATTAAAACTTAGGCTAATAAGACCTGCTTGAGGATTCACATCGAAGTCAGACTTTGCCATGATTTCCTTGAAATCGAGGTTTGAGCCCCCTTTTTTAAGGTCGTTTGCAACTCTTTTATAAAGGTCAGGTGACTTTATAATTTCAGAATAAATATTGCCAAGCTTTTCATTTAAAATTAGCTTGTTGTAGGAAATTTCTTCACCCTCACCAGCTGTGGCAATCAAAACTGCCGAAGCCTCAAAAGACCCTCCGACTTTTTTAATGCCAAGACCAAAAACAATGCCAAAAAACACGATGGCTGGAACAATAATTAGGGCGAGATTTTTTTTTATACCGTCGATTAATTGGTAAGTTGTAACTTTTCTCATAAAAACTCCTTTTTAATTTAATGACTCGATAGCCATTGTATTTGTAAAGAAAAAATCGTACTCTGGCGCATCTACACTAATATAAATCGCATATGGTACGATAAAGACCACAATCGATAAGATTAGCAAAAAGGCCGCCAGGCTATCCTCATATTTTAATTTTTTAATCATCATTGGCAGATAAAACATCTCCAGTATTGCAAAAAATGATGAAAACCTAAAGGCAATGGCTGTCGATGACCTAAAAACAAGCATAACGCAAAGGCCAAAAACCATAGCTTTAACGCTAGCCTTCTCCATCCTGTCTCCCCCAAAAGTTTTCTCATCCAAGTACATGATGGAAACTATAAATAAAAGGAAGAAAAATATAATCCTCGGGTCAAAAAGTTGCATTCCATAGGCAAATTTACCCTCAAAGGTGTAGGTTACAATCTTTCTAGAAAGTATGCCAAGGCCTATTTTTGAAAACACAGTTGCGGCTATGCTAAATACCAGCTTTGAGAAAACCGAAACTGCCAAACTTAAAAAGACGATTAAAGATTTTATAAAATTATTAAGGTCAATTTCCAAATATAATAAAAATGGAATCAATATTACAGCCGACTTGTGAAAACTAATAGCTAGGATTAGTGTTAAAAAACTCCTAAACCTCTTTTTTTCAGTCGCTAGGTAAATAGCCAAGAGACCTAAACCCATAGCTGTTGCAGTCCTTGAAGTTTGCATATCAAATTGCAAGAAAATCGGCAAAAATATAATCGCAGACAAAAATGGATTAGCCGATTTTTTGATAACTACATAGGTCACAGGTCCGATTGACAAAAAATTCATAAGGACAATCACCCACTGACGGCTGATACCAAAAAGGTTTATGAGGTAAGAAGCCAGCCTAAAGGAAAACTCAACCGGGTAGGAAAAATTCAAAACCTTATCAAAATCCGTTCCGATATCCTTAGCGAACCACAAATAATTGTAATAATCAGCATCCCCCGACCCTCTCATTGCCGCAAAGATAAACATCAAGAAAAACATAGAAAAAGCCGCAAGGTTTTTTTGGTATGAAGTTTTAAAATCAATAAGGCTAAAGCATAGAAAAAGCAACAGCTCCAGCGTAAAAAATAACAAAAATCCCATAAAACTTTTCTATTTAGGGGGCATCCCCCTAAGACTCCCTTGTGTGATAGAAGAGAATACTTCTCTTGTACTCTTACTCATTAATATATCATTTTTTAATGGTAGTACAAATTTTGTAAGCAAAATTTGTACGGTCTACAATATTTTACAAGCACTAGAAGTGCGCAGGAAAATATATGTAGAACCTTATGTAATTTTTTAAAAGCCCTGCGACGAATAGGAGCATTGATTTTAAAAAGATTACTTTGTTTATCCATGATAAATTAATTTTATTTTTTATAAAAAATGATTTTATATTTTATTATCTCTAAATCATTTACATAACCTCTTCGTTCTAAGGGGGAGCCCCAAGGGACCTTTTCACTAGGTGAGTCTATTAATCCAAGATTATCATATTTTTTTCGTTAATCCGAGATTAATTTTATCTTATAAATTTTCTAGGTCATTTACATGACCACATCGTTTAAGGGGGACCCCAAGGGAACGTTTCGCACGTTCCCCCATCGGGTCCCCCTTGAACCCCCTCCCGTTACCCCCTCCGGGCGACCACTCTCGTGGGACAAGGAGTTTGCCTTCGGCAAACGTGTTGGTATGGAGAAGCCGTTGTTCTAGATAACTATTATTCTAACTTTTTAAAATCCTAAGCCTCCTAAAAATTGCAATCTGGTCTGACTTGTACTTTTTATTTAAAAATTAGTTCACAGTATTTATAATGCTTTTATTCGTAAAGAGCTGTCAGTGCAATTTTCTTTACGGAGTCTTGGTATTTTAAAATACTCGACCCACCCCCGTTTCGACCGAGCGTAGCGAGTGGAGAAATCTCTGGTCACCTTTATTTAACCATTATGGTTTAGGTGTCTAGTCACACTTGAATCGAAAAACATAACTCTAATCTAGCAATGTTTTGCGAAGCCAAACGAGCCTTGCAACTCTGGAACCTCGAGACCTATTCTCCCCTTTATCGAGCAAAGATTTCTAATCAAGGGTTGCGTTAATAAAACTGATTGTTTGAGGCGTAGCCGAGTTATCAGTTTTTAGCAACCCGACGATTAGAAATCTCTGGGGAAATACGAACACTAATACAAGGAAGTCATCTCTACCAAAAAAAGATTTCCAAAGGAAATCTACTGCTATCGCTCCCCGCTAAGGGGCCGCTCGGGGGTGTAACGGTGAGGGGGTGCAAGGGGGAGCCCGATGAGGGACCCTGCGGAAGGTCCCTTGGGGCTCCCCCTTTTTTCAGAGGGGTCATGTCAATGACCCAGAAAATTTATAAGATAAAATTAATCTCGGATTAACAAAAAATGTATAACTTATCTAGGATAAGGAGAAAAATTCATTGTTTTCTGAAAATAAAAAAGAACATCTTTTATAAAGACGTTCTTTTGTGGGTTTTCCACTCCATGTATAAAAATACTACATTCATAATTATCATTAGGATTCCTATCCCAAATAATAGGGGATTAAATTTTTTTACAAAGCCGCCCACATTTTTTTCTAGGGATTGGTAGATAAATATTGAGGCTAGAATAATTTGTAATACATAAAAAACAACTCTTTTTTGGAAGGATTTTTTCTTATTTTTCTCTTTTTCTTTCATAAAAATCTCCTTTTACTTCTATCCTTTATTATATCACATTTCCAAGGATAAAAAAAGATGGGCTTTTGCCCACCTTTGTGTTTCTATCTTATGGATACTTTGCCATTGCCTGTTTTGGCTTTTATGGTTAATTTTGCCTCGTCTGTTGAGGTCGATAGGTCGTATCCTTCGTCAGTTTTAATTTTGTTCTGGAATTTTTCTGTGACATTTACTGCGGCACTATCAACAAAGGCTTTGATTTCTCCTTCGTAGTCTGTTGTGTCTACTACAATTATGCCACTTACAGTTTCTAGATCAATGTCTTTTGTGTCCTTAATATTATATATCCTAATTGAGCCAGACCTTGAACCTGCGGTAATTTTATCGCTTGCTAGCCCATCTACCCTGATATTTCCAGAAATATTGTCTACTTCAACCTTATCGCCTTTGATTCCAGCAAGGTAAATAGCTCCTGAAACATTGTCGATATTTAGAGATCCCTCGATGTTTTTGATGTCAATTTTACCATTTACATTATCAACATCGATGGCTGACTTGCTATTGATTACCATAATCTTGCCATTTACAGAGTCGATATTTAAACTTCCAAAGTCGGTGTCAGCAATTTCAACCCTAGCATTTACAGTGTTTACATTTAATTTTTCATAAAAATCTTCGCCTACTTGCACCCTTAATTTGACATTGGCTCCTAGATTCTTATAAGTCTCGTTTTCTTCTATATCTAAAACACCATCCCTGATTTCAACATCTATATAATCTTCAAGATTACCTTTTTTGGCAAAGATGTCAGCTGAAATTACTATTCCCTTATCTGTCGACTTTTCTAAAAGTATTTCGCCGTTGATTAGGTCAATATTTATCTCGTCAATTTCATCATCAACCCTGATATCCTTGTGGGTATTTATTTCCCCCTTAAGATTGAAATTATTGATATCAAAAGCTTGGTCAAGGTCAATTGCAGAAATAGCTTCAGTTGCCTTTTTGATAATAGAGTCAACTGTTGATGTAATCTTACCTGCAAAGTCTGTTTCCTTTGATTTTTTATCCCCAATTGCAGCAAGAAGGTCACTTGCTTCTTCGACTGTAATCTTGCCTTCTTTGAGCATATTTAGGATTAATTGTTTTTCTTCAGTCATTGTTTAGCTCCTCTAGTAATTCCTTCGCCTTTTCTGTTGTAATTTCACCATTATCTAGCATGTTTAAGATGTCTAGCCTATGAGATTTTTTGTCAATTTTACCACCTAGTTTACTTACAATCTTATCAATCCTATTTCTTACTGTTGGGTAGGAAATGCCAATTTCTTCTCCAACATCCTTGATAGAACCTCTTTTTTGTAGAAATAGCTCAATAAATTCCTTATCTTCCTTATCTAGTCTTGAAAATGAGTCAACTTCAAACTCACCATGTACTTCTGTGTAGCAAGAATTGCATCTATATGATGTGATAATCATTTGATCACCACAGTTTGGACATTTATTTATCATAAGAACCTCCCTTTTGATTGAACTATACTACCCACCTTTATTTTTGTAAAGTCGGTATTCAATATTTTAAGTTTTTATTTTAAATATTTTAATATATGGATTTTTGTTTTAATTTTCTCACAAAAAAAGATTGGCTACTGCCAATCTAAATATAGTCCTTATCCCAATAGGATCTTAGGGTCCTTGATAACCAAATTACAGTATTTATCATGAATCCCAACCCAAATACCATTTGAAAAATATAGGCAAGTACATATAGGTCCTTGATTGTGGTAAATTTTTGAACCAAGCCTGCCCCTATTAAAATTATAAAAAATCCACCTAACCACTTAAGGCTCATCCTTAGGTTTTCCTTAAAATCTATATATACAAAACTCTTATGCTTGTATTTTTTGTTAAAATTATCACGTCTTATCTTGTATTCTTCGCGAAGGCTTGGGTCAGCATTTTTTATAAGGCCTGAGTAGTAGTGGTCCATATCAGCTGCTTTATTTGTGTATTTCTTAAGCTTTGCTGCCTCTTCTTCGCTAAAACTTTTCAGCAAGATTGCCTTGGTGACAGCAGCCTTTGAATCATAGGAAATCCTCTTATCCCTTAATGTCTCTAAGTCTGCTACAGACTTCGCCCCATCAATTAGCATGAGGGTTTTAGCTTCGTAAAGCCTTTTGCCCCTAAGATAAAGAAGGATTGCAGCAAGACTTATACCGATTATTCCGATTTGAGAGATAAACATGCCAGATTCCCCGTAAATATCAAAACTTATTAAAAAATAATTTACAAATAAGGCTGGAAAGATAAATAGAATTAAAATTCCAACCATTTTAATTATTGATCTCATTTTTCAAAGTCCTTTCATAAAGGTCAAGGAGTCTTGCTCCGGTTTTTTCGATTGACTTTTCTTTCGCTTTTTCATAGGCGATTTCCGATAGGTCTGGCAAAGTCCCTTCCAATATTCCTTTGATTTTTCTTTCAAAATCGTCAAGGCTTTTTCCCTTGTAGATATTTTCCCCATCAACAAAGCCATCTTCAAAAATTTCTATATCACGAATAAGAATTTTTGCCTTGGTGGCTAGGGCTTCAAGAAGGACTATGCCTTCGGTTTCTTCGTGGGTCAAAAAAGCGTAGAGGTCAGAACCTGCATAAGCTTCTCTTACCCCCTCGCTAGATACATAGCCAGGTGCGTGGAAATTAGCAGGTACATCTTCCATTTCCTTTTTGATTTCTGGGCTCATCAAGGCTCTGTCAAGCTTACCAAACCAAACAAATTCATATTGAGGCATCCTCTTGGCAAGTCTTAGAAAATCATCAATGCCTTTTCTTTTTATAGGAAGCCCCACAGAAATAATCGACTTTTTTTCCGGATTTAAACCGTATTTTTTGTAGAAATTCTCCCTATCATTCGGTTTTTTCTGCCAAAAGTCAAGGTCAATCCCATTTGAAACCACTTCTATAGGACGGCCAATATGGTAGCCTTCAAGGATTTTCTTTGAATATTCGGTCGGCGTTAAGACCAAGTCACCTTTTCTATATGCATAAACCAGCCACTTCTTAAATAGCGGTGCGATTTGATTTGAAAAAATAAAGGAGTTTTTAAAGTCCTCCATGGTGGAGTGACCGTGGTAGACAACCTTTTTGCCCATCTTCTTTGCCTTAATCGCAAAATGAACAGATCCAGGAAGGATGGTGTTGATGTGAACGAGATCAAAATCGTCTTTTTCATCTAGGGTAAAGTCGCAACCTACAAGCTTTAAGGCCTTGATTTGGTGGTCAATAGCCTTGCCCACGCCAGATTCCTTGACTGTTTCATAGTCTTTTGAATATATTAATACTTTCACGTTTATATTCCTTAATCGCCTTATCATAGCAAGCTAGGCACTTAGTTCCAAAACCGTCCACCGAAAAATTTTCTCTAGCATAGGCTCTAGTATTTATTTCTAGTAATTCTTTGTATTCGCTATCTGAAAATACCCTATCTATAAACTTCTCAAATTCTTCAAAGTTTTCGTACTTAAAACCATTAAATCCATTTTTAATTACCCCATCAAGGACAGAATCGTTCCTACAAAGGGCAATAGTGCCATTAGCAAGGGCCTCATAATAGGTTAGACCCTGGGTCTCAGATGTAGATGCAGTTACAAAAATATCTGCAGCTTGGTAGTAGCGGTTTACAGAATTCGCCTCAACCATACCCGTAAAAATAACTTCCTTGGTTATCTTTGCCGCATCTTCCTTCAAGGTGTCAAGATATGGGCCTCCACCCACTATGTAAAGTTTTATTTCTGAATCCTTGAGCCTGTCGTAATATTCCATAATCTCTTGGATATTTTTCTCTTCCCCAAGCCTGCCTAAGTATAATAATACTTTTGCATCCTCTTCAATTCCCAAAGCCTTTCTCAAAAGAGTCTTATCATATAGCTCTGGAATGTGAATACCAGTTGGAATAATATCAATCTTTGCAGGGTCTATTCCATAATTTATCAAAAGATTTTCCGTCTTCGCTGTTGGCACAATTATTCTATTGCAAAGACTAGCCAAGGTCTTACTTGCTACAGATACAATCTTCTTTCCAGCTTGTTTTGATGGAATAAAATAATGGGTGTAGTCTTCATAAACCGTATGGTAGGTGTGAATAAGCGGAATTTCTTGGTCGCTTGCAATTCTTTTTGCCATCATAAAGGTAGAAAATTCGCACTGGGAATGAACTACATCAGGCCCCCACGCCTTAATTTCTTTAAGATGACTCTTGGCAAGGAGATTAGAAATCCTCGCTTGGGGATAAATTTTTTCTGCAGAAAGAGATCCAACATAATAAACCTTGCCATCCCTGTATGACTTTGTAGTATTAGAAAGGGTAAGGACTCTAACATCATGACCCTCGCCCTCTAGATATTCTATTAAATTCATAACTGAACGCACCACCCCATTAACAACAGGCCAGTACCAGTCACTTGTAATTAAAATTTTCATAATTCCTCTCTTAAAATATAATACTCTTCTTGCCAGGAATTTTACAATAAACTTCACATTAAGATAGAGATTCTTATCCAAGATAAGTTATTATTTTTTTGTTAATCCGAGATTAACTGCATCTTATGAATGTTCTAGGGCATTTACATGACCCCTCCGTACATAGGGGGAACCCAAGGGGGCGGCAGATGCCCCCTCACTGGTTCCCCCTAAGACCCCCTTACGCTACACCCCTGACTGCTCCTTAGCGGAGTGCGAGACCAGAAGTTTGCCTACGGCAAACCTCATTATTAGGGGAATTAACCCTGTTTATTTAAGCTGTTATCCCCACTGATTTCTAATCTGCGAAGCCCTAAAAATCGCAAACTCGCTTCGCTCAAACAAGCGATTTTCTTAACGGGCTTCTAGATTAGAAATCTTTGCCCGATAAAAGAAAGAAATGGTCTCGATGTTCCAGTATGGCTTGGCTCGTTTGGCTTTGCCAAACATTGCTAGATTAGGGTTTATTTAAACGAAGAAGTTAAAAAAACACAAAATCAAGTATTTTAAAATCCTAAGACTCCGTTAAGAAAATTGCACTGACAGTAATTTACAATTGAAAATACAATATCTACTGTGAACTAATTATCAAATGAAAAAACAAGTCAGGCGAGATTGCAATTTTTAGGAGGCTTGGGATTTTAAAAAGTTTGGATAGTGACATTCTCAAACAAGGGTTCCTCCATACCAACACGTTTGCCGTAGGCAAACACATTGTCCCCCGAGAGGGGTCGACCGGAGGGGGTAACGGAAGGGGGTTTAAGGGGGACCCGATAGCGGGAACGTGCGAAACGTTCCCCAGGGGTCCCACTTAGAACGAAGAGTTTATGTAAATGACTGAGAAAATATAGATGATACAGTTAATCTCGGATTAACAAAAAAAGATATTTTTATTCTCGGATAAAACCCCAAAAAATAGTATATTATAAAAAAGGGTTTTAGGGAAATATCCCTAATTTAATTAAAAGGAACGTAATCTTTTTACAATCAATGCTCCTATTCGTCGCATCGATTATAAAAAATTACATAAGGTTTCTCATCAATTTTCCTGTGGACTTCGTCCTTGTAAAATTGTGAGAACCGTAAAAATTTTGCTTACAAAATTTTTACTACCATTAAAGGAGAAAAAAGTGGGACCTGTTATTGTTGGCGATTTGATGCTTCTTATTTTTTCAATTTACATAGGAATATTTTTTATATTTTTCCACACAAATCACCCTGATATGAGTGTTGGTTTTCATGTTTGGGAGGCTTGTTATTCTAAGGATACTTGGCGTTTTGCTAATCTTTTTGCTGGTGCTTTAGCTATTGGTCTTGGGGTTTTGTTTTATGGAATTATTGTGCCTATTTTGATTTACCTTGAGCTTTCTAGGGAGATTCTTTCTATAATTATTATTATTTCTCTCTTGATTTTCTTTTTGCTTTTGTTTGGTCTTGCTAAGTTGGTTTTGAGAAAAAAATTTAATCTTAAGGATAATAGTTAGGAGTTTATTTATGAAGTTCGGAGAATTTGCTAAGATTAATAATATAACAAAAGATACTTTAAGATATTACATGAAGATAGGTCTTATTTTGCCATCAAAATCTGGAGGAAATTATATTTTCACCGAATCTGACCAAAAAGATATTGAATTTATCTTAGATTGCAAAGATTTTGGGTTTTCTGTAGATGATATTAATAAACTTATTTCCCTTAAGAGGAATCTCCACCCTTTGGATCATAGATTTAATAATTTCATGGCTTCAGAATTAGACAACAAAAAAGAATTAATTAAAAACGAAATTAAGAACCTTCAAAATAAACTTGATTTTTTAAATAACAAATCAGATGAATACTTGAAAAATAGACAAATATACCAGAAGCTCGGTGTTGCTGTTGATTTTCTAAAAAATCTGTCATGCCCTTCTTGTGGGTCTTCATTTAATTTTACTAATGCAGATATAGAAGATTCTTATATTATTCATGCTGACTTGCATTGCAAAAATTGCTCTTATCATCTTAAAATAGAAGATGGCATCATCATAGAGGATAATCTTCAAGATAGTCCGATTAAAATAGAAGATCTTCCTATTAAAGAAAATCATGAATACTGGCTTGATACCCATCTTGCTATGGAGTGGAAGGAGCTAAAAAACTTAAAGCCAGCCGAATTTCAAAAGGTTTTTAAGGCCTATAATTGGATGTATGAAAGAATTATAGATAGTAAACCTGTTAAAAACAATGAGGTTTCTTGTATTATGACCAGCGAAACTAACTCAGGTAGGTTCTTATTTTATCATCTTTTAAATAAAATTGGCGATGATAACCCAATCAAAAAATCTACTCTTATTGTTGCTATGAGAAATATTAAAGCTGCAAAAAAATTAAAGAACCTCCTTGAAAGTTTAGGTGTAAAATTAGATATCGCAATCATATGTGCATCTATGGACAAGCTTCCTATAAGTAATGGATCTGTCAACATATTTTTAGATGATTATTCTTCATTTTATTATCTTCTTAGAGAGAAAAAAGTCCTTATGGATGATAAAAATTTTAATAAGTATCTATCATCTGATGCTGAGGTTTTAGGGATTTTACCTAAAGACTTTTTCATCCTTCATAAGCACCTCAACATGTCAATTGATAGTTCTCCTTTCCTTAATAAATTATATAATAATCCTAAATTCATAATTACTTATGATCCAGATAATAATATTAAACAAAATGTTTGTTCACTAGATTTTACTGCCTATCATTACGACTTTGAGGGAAGGCTTTAAAAAAAAGATGGGTAAAGCTAATAAGCTCCCCATCTTTTTTTCTTATCTTTGACCTTCTTTGAAAGGACCCTCTCTTGAAATTAAACTTTCTGATCTATAAGTACATCTTGGTTCTTCTGAAACACATGGACGAATGATAAATAAATCTTCGTCTAGTTGTTTGAATAATTCTGGAATGTACTCTTCTACTGTAAGTCCACCAGTAGCTATGAAGTGAGATATAGCCTTTTCAAGATTTTTAAATTCTTCTGTTTGGAAATACGCATCTCTCCTATCTAGCATATAATATTTTGGATGACAAATTTCTGTCGCAACTGTTCCTGGTGAGTGTACTCTTACTTTTACATTTGATTTATCATTTTCAAGTTGAATTGCCAAAGCTTCACAGAATCCTTGAGCACCGTGTTTAGATACGATATATGCAGGTATGGCACCTGTATAAAGGAAAGCTGATGATGAAATTGTAGGAATGAAGTAAGCCTCCCCTTCTTGTTCTTCCATCTTAGGTATGAAGCTTCTTGCTGCATATACAACTCCCATTGTATTTACTTCAAAGTCTCTAAAGTAATCTGTTTCCGGAATTTTTAGGGCATGTCCCATGCTTGTTACACCTGCATTGTGCATGCAATAGTCTACTCTTTTAAAATGATCAAAGGTCATTCTAGCAAATTTTTCCATTTGACCCCTATTAGATACATCAAATCTATAAGCTATTACGTCAACGCCATCGTTTTTTAGCTCTTCTTCAAGCTTTCTTAAAGTTTCGTCGTTTATATCAGATATTGCAAGTTTTGCTCCTCTTTTAGCAAATTCTTTTGCCATTCCATATCCAATTCCTGTTCCAGCTCCTGTGATAACTACTACTTTGTCTTTGTAATCTGTCATTTTTTCCTCCTTATTAATTAATGACTTACTATATTGTTCTTGCTATTTCATTTGCAGGCCAGATTGCATCTAGTATTTTGCTTGCTTTAACAGCATCTCCTGCTACATGGTATGGGATATTTAATTTATCAACCATATCTACTACGTCTTTATTTGCTCTTGATCCAACTGCAAATACAACAGCATCTGCATCTAGTTTTCTTTCTTCACCCTTTTGACTTACTATAATTCCATCTTCTACAATCTCTTTTAGGGCTGTAGATGTGAGCAAGTCTATGTTTAACCTATTAAAAGTATCAACTGTATGTTTTCTTATAAGTATATCTATTACACCTATTACATCATCTAGCATTTCTACTATAAATACATCTTTTCCATTTTCTGCTAAAACTTCTGCAATTTCTTGACCTACTAGACCACCACCTATTACAGCAATTTTTTCTTCTTTAACAAAATCTTTGAAGTCTAAAATATCATGAGCTACATAAGTTTTAAGCTTATCCATTCCAGCAACTGGTGGAATAAATGGTGAAGAGCCTGCACATACTATGATTTCATCAGGATTAATTTCTTTGATGTTTTCTGGATTCGCTTCTGTTGCAAGTCTAATATCAACTCCTGCACTAGCAGCCTTTACTCCCATTTGACTTACAGCATCTGCTAAAATTGATTTATGAGGTGCAGCCCCAGCCAGTATATATTGGCCACCTAGTCTTCTAGTTTTTTCAAATAAAATAACTTTATGACCTCTTAAAGCCGCAACCCTACTTGCTTCAAGACCAGCAGGTCCTCCACCTATGACAAGAATTTTCTTAGGATTTGTTGTAGCTTCTATTTTCCTATCTATTTCATGACCGGTTTGTGGATTAAATATACATGATACATCACCCTTCATAATTCTTGAAAAACAAGCTTGAGTACATCCTACGCATAGGGTGATTTCGTCCGCTCTTCCTTCTTCTGCTTTTTTGACAAAATCAGGGTCGGCTAATTGAGCACGTCCCACATCTACAAAATCAGCTGCACCAGATGATATTACTTCTTCAGCAATTTCTGGTGATATTATTCTTCCCGGGCATATTACAGGAATAGATACGTGTTTTTTAATTTCTCTACAGTTATCCTCATTAAAAGCTGTTTTTAGGAAGTATGGAGGTGTGGATATTGCCATGGCTGAGTTACAACCTTGGCTTATATCTAAGGCATCTGCTCCTGCTTTTTCATAAGCTATTGCAACTTTTATCCCCTCATCAAGTTTGAGTCCTCCCTCTTCAACTCCTTCTTCGGCATTCATCCTTACAAGAATAGGTGTGTCTTTTTTAAGTTTTTTCTTGATGTTTTTTATAACTTCTACACCAAATCTGACTCTATTTTCAAATGAACCACCGAACTCATCATCTCTGTTATTTGAGTATTCATTTACAAATTGATCTATAAGATAACCATGAGCTGCATGAACCCCTATTACATCGAATCCTGCTTTTTCCGCCCTCACTGCCGCATCACCAAAGGCTTCAATCATTTCATAAACCTCTTCAGTGGTCATTTTATGAGGTGGAATTTGTAATTTTGGACAAGGTATATCAGTAGATGACCAAGGTTGACCCTTGGTAAATATTTGCCTTCCACCATGCCAAAGTTGAATGGCAGCCTTTCCACCTGCTTGATGTATACCATCTACAAGCTCTCTTAGGCTTGGTATAAAAGAATCATCAAAGATACCAAGGTCAGCCCCAGTAACTCCTGAAGGGTGAACGCAAGCCACTTCAACTACATTAAGTGCACAGCCACCCTCTGCACGTCTTTTATGATAATCAATTATAACTTGGTTTACTTTTAAATCACTACCTACCCTATGAGTCCCCATAGGAGGCATAATACAACGGTTTTTAAGTTCAACTTTTCCTATCTTAGCTGGTGATAAAAAATTTGGATACAATTTTGACATTTATTTTCCTTTCTTATTTAAATTACTTTTGTATGTAACAGCCCTCAAAAACAATAGGTAAGATACCACTATAAGTATTGCTTGAATTATGAATGATATCTTAAATTCACCTGTTTTATCAAAAATCAATGATGAAAGTGGAGTTCCAATCGAAGATCCTATTGTCAAAAAAGCTGTAAGAATTCCTAGAATACTAGCATAATGCTTCATTCCAAATACTTTAGGGACAATAAGTGGCAAGGCAACTACAAGCATAGTTAAGGCAAAGCCATATGCTATAACAGCAAGATATGCTGATGTTTTTGAGTTTGAAACAATCATAATAAAATCGCAAACAAAATATCCTATGAAACCTATACTTATAGCTTTAATTAGCCCAAACTTATCATTCACATATCCCATAATTAGCTTAGCAGCTATATTAACCAAAGATACTATAGAAATTAAATTTGCTATAAATATTTGATCATAGCCTAAAGATAAGTAATGAGGAAAAAAGTTATACATAGTTGGTTGAATAGCCATTGCGAAACTGATACATGAAAATACAAGCAAAATAAATGGCAAGGACCTGTATATATCGGTCTTATTAAGTGATTCCTCTGCGCATTCATTTTCATTTATCACGCCTATTTCTCCAAGTGGCTTTTGTCCCTTATCCTTAGGATTGGCAACAATAAAAAATGCCCCAACTATACATACTATAAATATGGTAATAGCTTCTATAAATAAGGTTTTCCTATATCCTATTGACAATATAAACCTAGCTACTATCGGATTAAATATAAATCCTCCAACCCCGCTTGCTGCAAAAACCAATCCAAGAGCAAGCCCTCTCTTTTCAATAAACCATGCCGATATTATAGTTGATAGGGTAAGACTTGTGCCATAACTAATACCTGCACCCATAGCTACTCCCGCTAAATATATAAGTGGCAATGAGTTGGAAAAAGATAAGATAAGTATCGACAAAGAATATAAAAACACCCCTATGTAAACCAAATTTTTGTGCCCAAACTTCCTTATCGCATGACCAATCAGCGCTCCAAATATCGCTATAGATATCGAAGAAAATGATACTAGCAAAGTAACCTGACTCATATTTACCGATAAATCTTTAGCAATCAATGGTAAAAACTGACTGAGACTAGCATTTCCAAGTCCTAGAGTTAGAAGCATTATTAGTGCCGATAAGCCAACATTTATCCACCCATAGAATCTATTTTTCGTCATCTAAACCTCCTAAATATTTTCTAAATATTTTCTAATAGTTAATTAACTAACGAATTCATACATAGTGTATGACGTGGTTTCCGGACAATGTCAATAGCTAAAATAAGAAGTCATTTATACAAATCTGGTCTTATGACAAACTTTAGTCTAATAGCTGATTTTTATTAGAAAAACTGGTTCTAACTCCACTTAGTTACATGTGAAATTTTGATTCAAAAAGGCGTTTAATTTAGCTTAGCTAAATTTATTAGATTTTTATTAATCATTTCCTTAAAATAATGTAAATAAAAAACTTTAAATTTTTATTGGATATAAAATAATAGTTTGTAAATTTTATATGTTAATTATTAAATAAAATTCCTTTTAGAATCCCTATCAGAATTTTGATTTTGAAAATGATACACCCAAACTCAAGGAACATTACATATTAAATGATTGATTTTTACTTGACATTAATATATAATGTTACTAGCAAAAGGGAGTAGCCCAATTATTTAATCGTCAGAACGGTTTTTACCCGGTTAAATAAACCCTAGAAGGTGGCGAGACGGAGCTGGTGAGTATAACTCAAGTGGCCCCGCTTTTTTTATATCTTTTGCAAATTTTTAAGGAGGAATTATGGACTATAAAGGCAGTCTTAATGAAGTAATCAAAAAACACGGAGCTGATGCCAAACGTGGACTTACCTCATCTGAAGCCAAGACAAGACTTGAAAAATATGGACCAAATGCTATTGAGTCATCAAATAAAAAGTCTTTGCTTAGCAAGATTATCGAACAGTTAGCCGATCCTATGGTTATTCTTTTGGTAATTGCTGCTATTGTGTCAGCTTTTACAGGTGATGTAATCGAATGTGTAATTATTATCGCAATTGTTGTTATTAACGCCATTATGTCTATTATCCAGGAGGGAAAGGCAGAGGACTCTGTGGCGGCTTTACAAAAGATGAGCTCACCTGAGGCTACTGTTATCCGTGATGGACAAAGAGGACATGTTAAGGCAGAGGAATTGGTGCCAGGTGATATAGTTGTCATTGAAACAGGGGATATTATCCCAGCTGATATGAGACTTATCGAGTCATCAAACTTAAAAATCGATGAATCATCACTCACAGGTGAATCTGTGGCTGTTGAAAAGGACGCAGGTTTTGAAACTAATGAGGATGTAGGTATAGGTGATAGGGAAAATTACGTCCACTCATCTTCAATTGTTACCTACGGCCACGGCCTTGGTCTTGTGGCTGCGACTGGCGAAGAAACAGAAATTGGTAAAATTGCAGTAAGTCTAGACGAGGTTGAAGACAAGGAAACTCCTCTCCAAAAGCAACTTAAAAAGCTTTCAAAACTTTTAGCTGTCCTTGTTGTTGTGGTTTGTATGGGAGTTTTTGCCCTAGGATATTTTAGGGGCAGCCACAATCTTTTAGAGAATTTTATGGTGGCAGTTTCCCTTGCAGTTGCAGCTATTCCAGAAGGTTTGACAGCTGTTGTAACTATTGTCCTTTCTATTGGTATGAACAGGATGGCAGACAGGAAGGCTATCGTTAAAAACCTCTTATCTGTTGAAACTCTCGGATCAACTACAGTTATCTGTTCAGATAAAACTGGAACCTTGACCCAAAACGAAATGACTATTACAAAAATTTTCACCAATGATGAGGAATACGAGGTGGAAGGTACTGGTTATAAGCCTGAGGGCGATATCAGAAGGCAAAATAAAGAAGTAATTAATTCTGATGGCCAGATAGAACTATTGATGACTATAGCAAGTCTTTGTAATGATGCAAATCTCATCCGCGAAGGCGAAGAGTATAAGATAACAGGCGATCCTACCGAAGGTGCCATGCTAACTTTCGCTGAAAAATGGAACATCAACCAGGAAACTATCAACGACAAACACCCAAGGCTCCAGGAAATCCCATTTGATTCCACAAGAAAGATGATGACTACCTTCCACGAGCTTGATGGCAAATATTACGCCATGACTAAGGGTGCACCAGATGTTGTAATGAGTCATTCTTCAAAAATTTTAATCAACGGCGAAATGCAAGATTTTACCGACGAATACCGTAAAAAACTTGCTGATAAAAACAACGACCTTGCAAGTCAGGCCCTAAGGGTAATGGCCTACGCCTTTAGACCTCTAGAGACTCTTGACCAAGACCTTACTACAGAAAATATCGAAAAAGATATGCTTTTTGTAGGGCTCACAGGAATGATTGACCCAGCAAGACCAGAAGCCAAGGCAGCAGTTGCCGAATGTCACGCATCAGGAATTAATGTAATTATGATAACTGGCGATTATTTTGAAACAGCCCTTGCCATTGCCAAAGATTTAGGAATCGCAACTAGTCGTGACCAAGCTATGCAAGGCTCCGAACTAAACGATAAAACCCACGAAGAAATCAGGGAAATTGTTAAAACTAAGAGAATTTTTGCCAGAGTTTCACCAGAAAATAAGGTCCAACTTGTCAAGGCCCTCGAAGCTAATGACAATGTCGTAGCCATGACAGGTGACGGTGTAAATGACGCTCCTGCCATCAAAAACGCTGACATAGGTGTAGCCATGGGTATTACAGGTACAGACGTTGCCAAAGACGCCTCAGATATGATCCTTGTTGACGATAACTTCGCAACCATAGTAAATGCAGTTGAAGAAGGAAGAGTAATCTTTTCAAATATCAAAAAATTTGTATCCTTCCTCCTATCTTGTAACATTGCAGAAGTTTTGATAGTTTTCCTATCAATATTAATGGGACTTCCTAGTCCACTTACCCCAATCCAATTGTTGTGGCTAAACCTAGTCACAGATGCCTTCCCAGCCCTAGCTTTAGGTGTTGAACCGGCAGAGCCAGGCCTTATGGAAGAACCACCAAGGGATCCAAGAGAATCAATCGTCTCTGGCGATATCAGAACAAACCTAATTAGCCAATCAATATTTATAACACTCGCAGTCCTTGGAGCTTATATAGTTGGCCTAAAATGGATATTCCCTGGCTCAATCGAAGGTGCCCACACAATGGTATTTGCAACCCTAATCACATCAGAACTACTAAGAGCCTTTTCAGTAAGGAGCACAAAATACACCCTAAAGGAATTAGGTTTTGCTTCAAACCCACACCTAATCAAGGCAGTAATCCTATCCTTCGCCCTACTTTTAGTTGTAATGTATGTGCCAATTTTGACAAAGCTCTTTGAAGTAGTTTCCTTAACATGGGAATGGATTCCAGTATTAATACTCGCCTCAATCCCACTAGTGTTCGGGGAAATAAGCAAGACTATGAGAAGAAAATAAGCAAAACTATAAGAAGAAAATAAGTTTCATAAATAAATGGATTTAGCAAGTAAATCCTAAAATTTTAGCAAAAGAAAAATCCCAGTATCCAACGACTCTGGGATTTTCTTTTGCTTATTTTTTGTAAATATCAATCAGATTATGGATTAAATCTCTAAGTAATAAGGTTGTCATGTAGTGGTCTTGGGCATGGATGGCTAAAAAATCCAAGCCTTGTCGACTTCCCTCTGCTTCATTTTCCAAAAAATCTTTTTGTGCAAGACTAGCAAGTTCCAAGTTTTCATTAGCCATGGCTACATACTGGTCAGCTTCTTCAAATTTACCTTTTTTTGCAAGGTCAAGTGCTTCTAGAAAGTTGCTCCTTGCATCGCCAGAAAAAGCTACCACCTTAAGGCCCGCATTGGTCAATTCTTCTCTAGGATTATTGTTAGTATCAGTCATAAATCTCTCCTTTAAATTAAAACCATTCTTATAATAAAAATACCAATAATAGTTAATAATTCAAGATATCTATGCTTTTCCAAGCATAAAATCTCAAGCAAAAAACCTCACCCACCTTTACCGATGCTATAACGGAAAAAATAGAATTATTTATGATAAGGTTTTCTGGTATAATGATAGTGAGGAGAAATATGCTATCTGATAGAGAAATTAGGATTATAAAATTTTTATATAAGAACAAAGATAAGTACTGTACTAGCACAGAAATAGGTTATAATGTCGGATTTTCCGAAAAAACTATAAGGACTAATATAAATCTAATTTCTGAAAACGTTCCTAAGAATATTTTTGAAATTGTAGCAAAGAAGGGCAGCGGCTTTAAACTTGTCATTGGCGATCACGATAAGTATATCGACTATATTTACAAGTCAAAGGCTAGCATGTCAAACCTTGATCAAATTTACGATAAAAAAGGGCGCGAGAAATATATTCTAGAGAATCTCTTGCTGGAAAACAGAGCCCTAACCTTTGATGACCTGTTGGAAATCTTGTTTGTTAGCGAGTCAACTCTCCAAAGAGATATTTACAGCCTTAGAAATAAGCTTAAGGATTATGGACTGGATATAGTTAAAGATGACAATTCTTACCTATCAATATCCGGTAAGGAACTAGAGAAGAGACATTTTATCCTAGATTTTTTCTTTTCTAGTATATACTCCAACTCCTTTATAAATGAGCTAGAAGACCTTAACTTATTTCACAAAGCTACTATTTCTCAGCTCTTGATTATTCTTCTTGATGAAATAAGAGAATATGGCATATCTGTAAATGACTATGCTATCCAAAATTTGGTAATCCACTTTGCCCTAGTTATTGAAAGAGTTAAGATAAATTGCTTGATTGATAATTACGATAAGGATATTGCAAAAGGAGAAGGTGACGAATTTTTAGATTTCGCTAAGTCAGTTATTAGGAGGATTTCTAAAAGTTTCGCTATAGACTTGCCTATTGAGGAAAAGAAATACATCTACCTCCAGCTGCTTTCAAAGACCAAGCTTTCGAGCGAAAATTCTATAAAGTCTTTCAAAGACTACAACCAAGTTATAGACTTATTAAGGTACCTGTCTAAGAAGTTAAATATAAACTTGTTAGACGATAATGTTTTTATGAATAATTTTATCGAACACCTAAAAGCTCTAGAAAACAGGGTTGTATCTGGTTTATATATTTCAAATCCTCTGACAGATAAAATCAAAACCCAATATACTAGCTATTTTGATCTGGTAGTTGATAGTTTTAAAAAGTTTTCTATATTTGAAAATATGGATATAACAGACGATGAGCGGTCTTATTTGGTAATTTATATCTTATCAGCGCTTGAGAGAAATAAATTTAACAGGAAGATTAACGTCCTTGTTGTATGCGCATCTGGTTTCAGTACGGGGCTGATGCTTAAAAATAGGATTCAAAACGAATATACCAACACTATTAATATAAAAAATGTGATTGGTTACTACGAGATTACTCCCAAAAACCTAGACGACGTTGACTTGATAATATCGAGCGTTGATTTAGAGGGTTTGGTTATAGCTGTTCCTTCTGTAAAAGTTAGCGTCTTCCTTGATGAAGATGACTGCGCTTTGATTGACAAAGAAGTAGAAAAGCTAATAAAAAGTTATCAGGACTTACGGTCAGACGAACAGATAGTTCCTAACACAAACTTAACCCTATTCGAAAAATATTTCTCAGAAAAAAACTTTCTAATAAATAAAAATCCTTGCACAAAGGATGAAGTTTTGAATTTAATATACAAGTCCTTGGCTTTGACACCAGAAATGGAAGAAATTTTTAGGGACCAGACCCTACTTAGGGAAAATTTTGGTTCTATAGTTTTTAAAACCCTAGTAGCCATTCCCCATCCAATAAGTCCTATAAAGGATAAGGCGGAAATTTTTACCGTTATTTCCAAGGCAGATATTAGTTGGGGAAAAGATTCGGATAAGCTTAGGATAGTATTTTATATCTCCCCTCCTAGGAAGAATGACCCCGAATTCGAGAAAATTATAAAAGTTTTTACAAAAATTTTGAAGGATGATTCCCTAATCCAAGCATTAATTAATATAGAAAATTTCATCGACTTTAAAGAACTTATTTTGAACTTACTATAAAAGAAAGGAGGTAGTGATGGGCTTAGGCGATTTAGAAGAAACTTGCATGCAGCTAATAACCTTTGCTGGTGCGACCAAGTCGGCATATGTCGAAGCCATGTCTGAAAGAAGGGCTGGAAATGAAGAAAAAGCTCTAGAATTAATCAAAGAAGGCAAGGAAACCTATGCACAATGCCACAAAATCCACCAACAAATGTTTACTACTGAGCACAAAATGGAAAACTCCATGCAAACATTGTTGCTCATGCATGCAGAAGACCAAATGATGTCATGTGAAACAATTTATGTCTTGGCAAATGAAATTATGCAATGTTACGCCAGGATAGAAAACCTAGAAAATAAGAGGTAACAAAATGAAAAAACAAACTTTTATGGAAAAATTAGAAGAAAAGCTTATGCCGCTTGCGGCAAAAATAAGTGGTAACGCCCATCTTCAATCAATCAGAGATGGTTTTGCCCTAGCAATGCCTTTATTGATCATAGGATCAATGTTTATGTTGATTTCAAACTTCCCAATCCAGTCATGGATGGACTTATTAAGAAGCACAGAAATTAATGGCAACACTATCGCTTCATACTTCTCAGCAGCAACAAACGCTTCATTCACAATCATGTCTATATTCGTAGTTATAGGAATTGGTCATGCTTACGGTACAAGACTAAAAGTAGACCCACTCTTTAGTGGAGTTGTATCATTAGTAAGCTGGTTTATCCTTATGCCATTTTCTTTTGAATTTACACCAGAAGGCAGTGAAGAAGCTCTAACAATAAACGGACTTTCCTTTGATTGGTTGGGTTCTAAGGGTGTATTCATCGGTATAATTTCCGCATTTTTAGCAGTTAGAATCTACAAAATGATAGTTGATAAGGGTCTTGTAATAAAGATGCCTTCAGGCGTGCCTCCAACAGTAGGTCAATCTTTCGCAGCACTATTACCAGCAGCTTTCGTAATGACATCTTTTGTTTTAATCAAATTTGTCTTTACCCTAACTCCATGGGAAAATGCCTTCAACTTTGTTTATAGCGTATTGCAACTTCCACTCCAACACATAGGTGGATCACTAACAGCAATGGTTTTAGTGTATTTATTTGCCCACGCTCTATGGTTCCTAGGTATCCACGGCACAAACATCACAGACTCAATGTTCATGCCTGTCCTATACGCCCTTTCTGCAGAAAACTTAGCAAAGGTGTCAGCTGGACAATTACCAGAAAACATCATCAACGTTCAGTTCCAAAACCTATTTGCAACCTACGGTGGTGCAGGCTCAACCCTATCTCTACTAATAGTTGCAGTAATGGTTGCTAAATCAAAGAGACTAAAACAACTTTCAAAATTATCAATCTTACCAGCTGTATTTGGTATAAATGAACCAGTTATCTATGGTTTGCCAATAGTTTTAAACCCACTACTATTAGTACCATTTATCCTAGTTCCAACTGTAAATATCATTATCAGCTACATCACTATGAATATAGGTCTAGTTCCAATTCCAAATGGAATCATCATGCCTTGGACCACTCCTCCAGTAGTTTCTGGATTCCTATCTAGTAACTGGCAAGGTGCCCTCCTACAAATTGTCCTAATTATAATTGGTTGCATAATTTATTATCCATTCGTAGTTGCAGTTGATAGAAACAACCTAATCCAAGAAGAATCTGAAGAAAGCGTAGAAGCATAATGCGTAGACTTGGTATTTCAGTATATCCAGAGCACTCAACTTTCGAAAAAGATCTAGCCTACATGCAGCTAGCTTCTAAATATGGTTTTTCTAGAATTTTCACCTGTCTCCTTTCTGTAAAAGAAAGCAAGGATGAAATTATTAAAAATTTTACACACTTTATAGATAAGGCTCATGAACTGTGCTTTAAGGTTTCAGTGGATACAAATGCAGATGTTTTTAACCTACTTGGCGCAAGGGCAGACGATATATCTGTCTTTGCCAAAATGGGAGTGGATATTATAAGACTTGACTGGCCCCTATCAGATAGGGAAAACATCCTAATTACCAATAATCCTTACAATATAACTGTAGAGTTTAATGCAAGTAGCGACATGGCTTTAGACTTGTTAATCAAAAAGGGTGCTGATAGGAACAAGATGACTACCTGCCACAATTTTTATCCACAAGAATACACCGGTCTTAGCAAGGAAAGGTTCGATTATTTCACTCAAAAATACTATGATATGGCCTTAAAAGTTCACGCTTTCATATCAAGTAACAACGACAACACTTTCGGACCTTGGCCTGTTTATAAGGGACTAGCTACCTTAGAATGTCATAGGTATAAAAATATTTCCTACCAACTTAGGTATCTTATAGCTGATAGGAGGATAAATGATATTATTATTGGCAACGCCTACGCTTCTTGTGAAGAATTAGAAGAATTGAGCAAGGTAGATTTATCAATTCCAAGCTTAAAAATCGAAGCAATTAATGATATAATAGATATAGAAAGGAAAATCCTTTACGATTTTGTTCACTTTGATAGGATAGACTCTTCAGACTTCTTTATCAGAAGCAGTGTTAGCCGAGCCTTTGCCGCTGACAAGAACATTCCTCCTAGGAAGTGTGATAAAGAATTCTTTGATGAGGGAGATGTTGTAATAATCAACGACAACCTCGCCCACTACAGAGGCGAACTTGAAATCGTTAAGAAAAAAATTAAAAATACAGGTGAAAGAAATCTTGTAGGCCACTTCGATGAAGATGAACAAGCGATTGTTAATATGCTGGCTGAACAAAATCCTTTCAAAATTATATAAGGAGATTTATATGAGCGATACAATAAATATTGTACTATGCTGCTCTGCAGGTATGAGTACAAGCTTAGTAGTTGAAAAAATGCAGGAAGCAGCTAAGAATAAAGGATTAGATATAGATATCAAAGCTGTTCCAGTATCCAGCGTAGAAGAACTTGATAGTTCACACAAAATCGACATCCTCCTCCTAGGCCCTCAAGTAAAATTTAAACTAAACGAGCTTAAGGGTGTTTACAAGGATCAAAATACCCTAGTAGATGTCATAAATATGATGGACTACGGCATGATCAACGGAGAAAAAATCTTATCCGATGCCCTTAAGGCCTACAACAAATAAAAAATAAAAACCCAAGCAAGTGACATAGACATCTTAATCCTCCTTAAGGATTTTAGAGTTTAAGTCAAAGCTTGGGTTTTTCTTTGCCATTTTATAGACCCAAAACAATACCTATGCCTGCCCCCGCAACGATTATCCAAAGAGGGCTGAGGTTTTTAAATTTAAACAAAATTAAAGTAAAGGCTGCGAAAAGTCCGAGTGGAATCGGTCTTAGCAAGGACATAAAATTTCCTGTTTGGGCAAAGTCGTTTGTATCCACAAGGGTAAGTACTAGGACTGTGGACATAGCACCTAGGATAAGCCCTGCTGTGGCTGGCCTTAGGGTACTGAAGGCGTCTTTTACAATTTTTGAATTTTTAAAAGCCAAAATCATCCTTGCTATTATAAGGATAATTATAATTGGTCCTGTAACCAAGGCGATGGTCGCAAGGATGCCACCAAGTGGCCCATGGGCCTTGATGCCTGCATAGGTCGCCATATTAATGCCAATAGCGCCTGGTGTTGATTCGGACACTGCTATCATATCCAAGAGCTCTTCGCTGGTAAAATAACCATATTTTTCGCCCATGGCTTGGAGAAAAGGAATGGTTGCCATGCCACCACCAACAGCAAATAAACCTGCCTTAAAAAATTCCCACATCATCCTAAACATGTCTAAACCTCCCTAAAATAATTCCAATAAGGGCTACGACTATTACAAGCACAACGGGTGAAATATCAAAAACTGCTATCGCTAGGAAGGTCAACAAAAAAACCATGAACTTTCCAACTGAGTTGGCGTTTTTTCTAAGCATTTTTATTACTGAATATAAAACCAAGGCACAAACAGCAATCCTAATGCCCCCAAAGGCGTGTTGGATGGCGCTTATGTGGGAAAAATTTTTTAAAAAACTAGCTATGAGGGTAATTATTATAATTGACGGGGTGATAAAACCGAGACTTGCAACCACTCCTCCAATATTTTTTGCCATCTTGTAGCCGCAAAAGGTCGCTGTATTTATGGCGATGATACCAGGTGTGGACTGGCCAATAGCATAATAATCTAAAATTTCTTCGTTAGTTGCCCATTTTTTCTTTTCAACAACTTCCCTTTCCAAGATGGGTAGCATGGCGTAGCCCCCACCAAAGGTCATAAAGCCGATTTTAACAAAACTTATATAAAGATCTAATAAAATGTTCATCTCTCTTCCCTTTCTTGCTTACTTATTGATATTATATAACAATCTAGAAAATTTATAAAGGAAACGGCTAAGTGTGCAAATTTAACCAACCTCTAATAAAACCGTTTTTTAATTAAAGTAACAAAACAAATACAAAACACCCAAGTTTTTTATAGCTTTGACAAGGTTTCTGAGGATTAAGTAACAAAAGTGTAACATTTTTATTGACAAAAGAGTAAAAATGAGTTAAAATATATATTGTTAATTAATAAAGGAGACAGAATGAAAAATTTTAAATATATACTTACAGGACTTTTTGTTGCGTCGACTTTGACCTTAGCAAGCCCAGTCCTAGCAGCAGAAGATTCAACAGACGAAACTACAATACCAGAAGAAACAAAAGTAATTGAATATAACGATTTTGATTTAGATAAGATGGTTGGTCTTAAGGAAGATACTGACCTTGTTCACGAAAAAACCCAACTAACCCAAACTTCCTACAAGGCAGAAAACGAACTTGAAGTCAAGAAAGAAAAAGGTCACCCAGATCGCGTAGAAATCAAAGGTTCTAATAGAAATGCAACAGGAACTACTAGCGAACCTGGCAGCCTATCTTGGAGAAATTACAGACGAGGCGACTTATCAAATTTTGACATAAGAACTAAAAACCCAGATCACATAACTGGCGCTTACATAGACAAGTTCCTAGAAAAACGTGGTCACTATACCCCACTTAAGGGCTATGGTGATACAATCCTTAAGTACTCAAACAAATACGGTATTAACGTAGGTATTTTTATGGGTCAAATCGCAAAGGAAACTAATTTTGGCAAGCATGCTGGAGTAGGCAAATACAACTTTGGTTGTATCCGTTATTATAGAAATGGTGTTGGTGGCCAATGGGCTCCTGCCTATTCAAGAAGAGGTTCTGCTTGGGTAAACCCACCTACAGTTGAAGACGGCATCGAAGTTGTCTTCAAGCTAATGAGAGATGCTTATGCAAATAAGGGCTGCACAACCTATAAAGCCTTCATAAACCGTTATTCTCCATCTTTTGAGAATAACCACAGATCTTTTGAGCAACTCGCAGCAGGAACTATGAACGCCTTAAATATATCTTATTAATTACAGACCAACCTAGAATTAGGTTGGTTTTTTTGTCTATTTTTTTGCCTTTGCCAGCAAAAACATATAAGATATATAGGGAAGGAAGAAAAAAGTTAAGAAAGAAGTTAAGAAAGGATAAAAATGAAAAAGCTAATATTTGACGTAGATGGAACAATTTTGGATTCCATGCACATCTGGGTAGAACCACAATCCAAACTCTTTGCCAAGTATGGATTCAACTTAGCCAACCTATCCAAAGAAGAAAAAGCGAAAATCGAAGCCCTATCCGTTGATGACATGTGCCAATACATAGCCGATGAAATAGCCACAGACATGACTTTCGATGAGGTTATGCAATACTTTGATGATATTGTCTACACCGGCTACAAGGATTTGCTCTTGCCAAAACCAGGCAACCTTGAAATCCTAAAAAAATTAAAGGATTTAGGATTTTCTATGTCGATTGCCTCCTCTACCCCATATAAATACTTGGAAATGGCTCTTAAGAGGCTAGGAATTTATGATTACTTTGATTTTTTTGCCACTCCCGAACTTCTTCATATGAAAAAATCAGACCCTGCCTACTGGCAGTATTCAATAATGAAACATGGAGCAAGACCAGAAGATTGTGTGCTTTTTGACGATGCCCTCTATGCCTTAGAAGCTGCAAAAAAAGAAGGGATTATGACTGTAGGTCTAAAAGACTTCCCTTGGAACAAAAAAGAATGGGCCCATATCGAAGAAGTGGCTGATATGACACTAGAAAAAATTTCCGATATGGACGTAAATAAGTTTATATAAAAGAAAAAAGATGTTTGACTAAAATTTTAGTTAAACATCTTTTTGTTTCTAATAGTGAATGATTTTTTAAAGGCTTTGCAATTTAGGAAATATTTGAAAAGCGCTTTCGGATATTTACCTTAAAGCCCATCTTAAAACATTCTCTTTTGCCTTCAAATAGTAGTCCTGCTTATTTTTTCTTATTAACGATTACAGATACACCATCTGGAACGAAGGCTACCTTAGCATCTTCGCCTTTGATTTCCTTTGCCATTCTTAGAGCATCTTCAAGACTTTCAGCATAGGTCATGTGCATATCTTCAATCATCTGCCTATTTTCTGGCGCAGTTACAAAGATAACTTTGTGACGTACAAGGATTCTTGCTAGAATTTGGATTTCCCATTGGTCTGGAATGGTTTCTTCCATTGGAATTTGAAGAACTCTGTCTTCTACATCTTTTGGAGTTTCAGCATCTTTGAAAGTTCTATAGAAGCTTTCACCACCGTGGCCATCATTACATCTAGAAACTTCGATTATTACACCGTCATCTGCTACTGCAGCTTCTGCAGCTGTCATTGATTTTACAGATTGGTAGACGTTTTGATCTAGTGGGTAACCACCATTACTTGTTACTGCAATGTCAGCATTTACACCTTCAACAGTTGATAGGCCTCTAACAAATTCAGTTCCTTCATAGTGGGCTTTTACCCTATGACCTGCAAAGGCATTAATAATCTTCTTGTCAGCGTCAATTACAACGTTTAAGATAAAGGCTAGTTTTGCTTGTTCTGCAGCAAATTCCATGTCTTTGTGGATTGGGTTTTCTACTAGAATACCTGTTCTTGAATAATCACTTGCTATAAATTTAGAGCAGTGGTTGGCAAGAACTGTTTTTTCGCTTGCTATACCTGGAAGTACTGATTTTCTACCACCAGAGAAACCTGCGAAGAAGTGTGGCTCGATAAAACCTTCAGCTATTAATAAGTCAGCATTTACGGCGTGCTTGTTTAATAGAAGTCTTCCACCTGATGGAAGTCTATCAAGCTCAACCATGTCTTCATCTACGCCAGATTTGTGAACAACGATGTTTTCATTGTCAACTATTTCTTGTCCATACTTAGCAACTAATTCTTCATGAGTAGTTGGTCTGTGGAAACCTGTTGCAATAAGAATTGTAATCTCTGCATCTGGGTTTGTTGACCTAATTTCCTCAAGAAGGATTGGCATAGTTATAGCAGATGGAACTGGCCTAGTGTGGTCAGATGAAATTATTGTTATTGTTTTCTTACCCTTTACAAGGTCAGATAATTTCTCTGTCCCAATTGGATGTGCAAGGGCATCCCTAACGAGGTCTTCTTGGCTTTTTGTCGCCTTGAAACTGTGCGCCTTGCTCTCAAGTATGGCTACATCATCGCCTACTTCCATTTCGATAAATTCTTTGCCATAAGGCAATCTTACTTGTTTCATATTTACTCTCCTTTTCTTCTCTCACTACTATTTTATAAGATAACTGTAAATAATGCAAACAATTTCATGCTAGAATTAAAAAACTCTTCCGAAGAAGAGCTTAAGCTAACATATATCTTTTTACTTTTCTATAAATCAAGCCCATTGCAAAAAGGCCTTTCATAATAGAAGTCGAACTCATAGCTATCCATACCCCATAGACGCCGACAAAAGGCATTAAAACTAGGGAAATTGGTATCCTCAAGAGGTTGTTTATTACACCAAGGGCAGCTGGAGTTTTGGTGTCGCTCATTCCATTAAAACAGCCCGCAAGACCAATTTCTATTGACATGAAGGCTTGAGAAAGTCCTAGAATGAATAGGTAGTTCGCACCAAGTTCAATTGCCTCCTTGCTTTCTGGAGTGAAAAGTTCAAAAAGCTTGTGCCTAAAAATTATTAGAACTAGGGTTGCTATAATTCCGATAATAGCAACTAATCTAAAGGCTTCTTTAATCGATTCCTTAACTCTTTTCTTATTTTCAGCTCCATAATTTTGTGCAACTAGGGCTTGGATACCGACCTGGATACCCTCAGTTGTATTCCAAGAAATAGATTCAAGTTGACTTCCTATGGCACAAACTGCCACAGGTGTTGGACCGAAAGCTGACATAAACCTATTTAAAACCATAGAAATTGACGCATGAAAACCCGACAAAAGTGCCGCAGGTAGGCCAAGCCTAAAAATTTCTAGCTGCCAATTTTCCCTATAATCTATGTAAGTTATAGCCGACCTAATGATGCCATCTTTAGAAATAACCAGCAAAAAATAAAGCAAAACAACTACAAACTGACTTATAATTGTAGCTAGGGCAGCACCTTTTGCTCCCATATGTGGAAAGGGACCTAGACCAAAAATCAAAACTGGATCTAAAACCATATTTATAGCAAGCCCAACAGCATTAATCACGAAGGGAGTAAAAGAATCCCCAAGTGATGTGAAGGCTTGGGTAAACATAGGACCCACGAAAAAGAAAATCATACCGAGACTTACCACAAAAAAATAATCCTTGGCAGCCATTTCAGCCTCATGGCCCAAATTATAAAATTCTATAAAAACATTTTTTACAATAAGGCAAAAGGTAGTAAAAAACAAACCAATGACAATAGCTTGGATAAAACCATTATTAATAATCATCACCGTTTCCTTCTCATTTCGAGAACCAAAAGCCTGGGAAGCATAAACGCCCATGCCAACCTTAGGTATAAGGACAAGGGAATTGCCTATCCAAAAAATAAAACCAGCTATCCCAACCCCTGCCATAGCCTTAGTACCCAACCTTGCAATCCAAATAGTATCAACAAAGCCATAGGCAATCTGGATAAAGGCTGTAAGGGCCAAAGGAAAAGACAGCTTCAAAAGCGTATGCCTAATATTTCCATGTAATAAATCTATTTTCCTATTCATAAAGACTCCTATATAAGTTATAACCTTATTATCTTACTAATATTTTACGAATTGTCATTTAATTTATCAAAAGTATATTGATAGTATGAAAAACTACGAAAATTTAAAGGACGGCAGGCTCTTTAAAACAGACGACTATCTTGTTGAAAAACTCACTGCCTGCTGGGAAAAATTAGTAAAATTAAATACGGAAACGAACAGAGAAGAAAGAAATAAAATCTGCCAAGAACTATTCGCAAGCTTTGGCAAGTCAACGGTCCTTTCCCCTTTCAGGTGTGATTATGGGGACAACATCTACATAGGAAATAATTCTTTTATAAACTTCAACGTCTCCATGGTAGACCTAGGAAAAATAAAAATAGGAAACAGAGTCCTAATAGGTCCTGGCACAGGACTTTTCACAGCCATACACCCCATAGACCCAGAAGTAAGAGCCACAGGTGTCGAGAAGGGTGCAGACATCATCCTAGAAGACGACGTCTGGATTGGAGGCAACGTCACAATCCTTCCTGGAGTCACCATAGGCAAAGGCTCAATCATCGGAGCAGGATCAGTTGTAAGTAAAGACATCCCTCAAATGTCCATAGCTGTTGGCAACCCCGCCAAGGTTGTAAGGAAAATAAATGAAGACGATAAAAAATATTGGCAGGCTGAATACGATTCCTATCTTAAGGAAATGGGATAAAAATCAAAAACTTAAAATTCAAACAAAAATAGGAAATTAAAGTGAAATTCTAATCCAAAATATTAGAATCCTACTTTAATTTCCTTTTTCTTTGCTTATAAAATAAACTTATCCAAATAATAAGCTATTCCATCTTCGTCGTTTGATTTTGTAATGTAGTCTCCGTATTCTTTTACAACATCCGGTGCATTTGCCATTACAACACCTGTTCCCGCTGCCTCAAGCATTTCCAGGTCATTTCTTTCGTCCCCAAAGGCTATGGTATCTTTTATAGCAAATCCTAAAAACTTTGCCATTTCTCTTAATGAAGCTCCTTTTTCTACGCCCACTGGCATAATCTCGTAAAAAAATGGAGTTGATTTGAAAGCATTGACCTTGCCTTTATATTTTTTATCAAAAAGTTCAATTTTCTCGTCAATATCAGCTGGATCTATGGAAAATAAAATCTTATTTGGCCTAAAATCAATCACATCCTCTAAATTTTCTATAACTTCATAAACATTGTGGTCAGCTTCAGCTATTTTCCCTATCCTGTAAGTTTTTTCTGAATTTGTAATTATGGATTTTTCGGCATAGATAAGATAGGTTATGTCATTTTCTTTAGCAAAATTTAATATATCCAAAGCAATATCCATCTCTAAGCTGTGATCAATCAAGACTTCGCCCGTCTCACAATTTATTATCTTGCCTCCATTAAAGGAGCAAATAAATCCGTTGTGGTTTGCAAAATCTAAAATTTCTGCATAAGGTCTGATACCAATTGGATCCCTACCCGAAGCTATAACAAGGATATGGCCAGCATCTTGGGCCCTGCGTAAGGCTTCTTTTGTCTTTTCTGTAATTGTATTTTGGGAATTAAGTAAAGTTCCATCTATATCTAACGCAATTAATTTTTTCATAAATCCTCCTACATATATTATAGTATAATATTATTTAAATTCGAAACAAGAAAGTTCCACAAGCATGGGGGAAATGTTTGAGTGGAGGTTTGTAAACCCTTTCCATATAATATAAGTACAAGGTGGTTATATGATTGAGACAAGATTAAAGCAAATATTTGACTACCTAACTCTTGACTACGACTACCATACGTCTAAAGAGATAGGCGAAGTAATGGAGTTATCTTCTAAAACTATAAGAAAGGAGATAAACCTATTAATTTCAGTGATTAAAGATAAGGGGGCGATAATAGAATCAAAACCAGGAAAAGGTTATATATTCAAAATAGTAGATAAGGATAAATTTAAGAATTTTTTAAAAAGTGATTGGTATAAATATGCATATTACCAACAAGAAAGCGGAGAAAAAGACATTAGGCATGAAAACATACTAAAAATGCTCCTCTTCTCCAACTCTTATATCAAGCAATTTGAATTAGCAGAAATTTTTCATATAAGTGAATCACAGATAAACAAAGACCTACCCTGTGTCAAAGAGATACTAGCATCTTACGACCTAAACTTAATTTCAAAGCCCTACTATGGCATGAAAATAGAGGGAAGCGAAAAAAATATTAGGCTAGCAATAAAAAACGAAATAGGAGAAGATCCAAATTTATTTGATGATGATGAAAATAAGGAACTCTTCAACAAAATCCAAACAATAATAGATAATATAGATTTTGGCGAAGACTACTATATGCCTTATGTAAACTTCAAAAATCTAGTAATCCACATCTATATATCAATCCTAAGGATAAGACAAAAGAAATTTATATCCCTACCAAAAGATATAGAAAACAAAGTCACATGCTGTGGAGAATTTGATTTAGCTAACAAGATTGTAAACAAACTTAAAGATGAGCTAAATATAGATATACCCAAACAAGAACTAGTCTATATAACAATGCATCTGATAGCAAAAAACACAATCAGAGACCAGGAGAAAATATCTACAGAAATCCTAGAGTTATCTCAACAAGTAATTGATGAAATCTACATGGTATCAAGGTATGACTTTAGGGCAAATATAGATTTTTATTTCTCCCTAGCCATCCACTTAGGACCTTTGATAAATAGGATAAAATATGGTTTTGATATGAAAAACCCAATCCTAGAAGATATAAAAGACAATAAAATCCCATATTTGATGGCAACAATAGCAGCAAACACAATCAACGAGAGATACAAAACCAAGCTATCAGAAGATGAAATTGGATATCTAGCCCTTCATATAATGGCAGCCATAAACAACAATAACTTAAATAAGAAAAAGATATTAATAGTATGTGGTTCAGGCAATTCATCGGCCCAAATAATGAAGGCCCAGCTAAATAGACAATTCAAAAATAATATAGAAGAAATTGTAATAACAGATCTTAGAAATCTAAAAAATATAAATCCAAACAATTATGATTTGGTGATTTCTTCAGTCGAATTAGATAAATGCTGTGATATACCCGTAGTATATGTAGATATAATATTTTCTAAAATAGACCTAGAAAATATCAAAATTGCATTCGACGATACAAGGCTTGCAAAGATATACGATATCTTCTCAAATTCAGTATTTATAAAAGCTAAAAAATTCAAAAATAAGCTTGAAGTCCTAAGATTTATCGCAGAAACAATCGAAGAAAAATCAGGAGTAGACAAAGAAATAGCTTTAAACCAGCTAAAAGAAAGAGAAGGGCTTGGTCAAACAAACTTTGATAATGTAGCCATCCCCCACATCCTAGATCAGGTAAAGGGTGATTCATACTCCATAATAATAATCTTAGATAAGCCGATAAAATGGAATAAAGAAGAAGTCGACTTGGTATACTCTCTAGTAATAGGTGAAAACCTAGGAGATATGGGTCTATATTACGAAAAACTAGGGGATTTCTTATCAAATCAAAAACTAATAAAAATGGCAATGAACTCTAAAAATCAAATGGAATTTATGAATATATTCATCAAAGGAGGTAATGATGGAAACTAGCGAAAAAGTTTACGAACTAGCCTTCAACATCATAGTCCACGCAGGAGAAAGCAGGTCACTTTCATCAGAAGCAATGGATGCAGCTGAAAACTATGATTTTAAAAAGGCAGAAGAGCTTTTAGAAAAGGCAAACGAAGAATTTCTAAAATGCCACGAAGTTCAAACAGACATGCTAACAAGAGAAGCAAATGGCGAGGAAAATGAGATAAACGTAATTTTAATCCACTCTCAGGATCATTTAACCATGGCAACAATGGCCATGGACAACGCTAGAAGATGGATTAAAATAAACAAAAAATTACAAGAATTGGAGGAAAAGTAATGAGAAAAGTAATGCTGATTTGCAACGCAGGAATGAGTTCATCAGTAATGGCAAAGAAAACCACAAAATATCTACAAGAAAAAGGGGAAGATATTCAAATGGACGCTACCACCATTGCTTCTGCTGATAAGGTTTTCTCATCTGATGAATACGACTTAGTTTTAGTAAGCCCACAAGTAAGAATGAAATTTGATGAATTCAGCAAAAAAGCAGAAAAAAACAACAAAAAAATAGCACAAGTAACATTCAACGCCTATGCACCTATCCCAACAGGTATTGAAGCAATGGCAAATATAGTCTTAGAAAATATCTAATGGCAAAAATTAGTAAGGACGTTGAGAAAAGTCTTAAGATACAGAGATATACACTTCTTAGATATCTTAATGCTATATTATTTTTTATATATTTGCATTGGCTAATTGGCTTGGTAGTATCTAGTAAATTTATTGGTGCCATTATTCCTTTTCTTTTAATAATACTAATTCTTATAACAGTAAAAAATCAATTCGCATCTTTTACTGATAAGAAAGTAGACATAAAGATATCAAAGGATATATATATTATTAATCTTGTAGGGCTAATAATAGTTGCCCTAGTGAGTATTTATGATTATAAAATATTCTTCCCTTATTTAGGAGGAAAATTATATGCTTATATAATACTTGCGATAATAATTGGAGTTTCAATCATATTATATATTAGATCTAATAAAATTTACAAGAATAAAGATAAGGTTTATGAAAAATATATAAAAATTTTAAATTCAGACGATTCAAAAGTAAAACAAATAAACAAAATTAGAAAGTGAAGGAATTTATGTTTAATTTTTTAGAAAAATATTTAATGGGTCCTTTAACCAAGCTTTCACAATTCAAGCTTGTTAGAGCAATCCAATCTGCAGGTATGGCTTCCATATCTTTCATTACAATTGGTTCATTGTTTTTAGTATTAAATGTACTTCCATTAGTAATACCAGGACTAGCTGGATTTTACGCAAATACATTTGATAAAATAACACCTCTATACATGTTAGCTAACGTAGCAACTATGGGAATTATTGCTCTATACTTCCTAATAGTAATAGGTTTTGAGTATACAAGATTTATAGCTGAAGACGAAAACTTAGATTTAAGTCCAGTTACAGGAATGCTCCTTTCAGTGTTTGGTTTCTTCATGTTAGTACCTCAATTAGTAAAAGGTCCTGAAGGAATCACAAAACTTACTGATGAAAAATCAGGAATTATCAATGGTTGGGCTATAGGAGATGCTCCAGCAAGATTTGGAGCTACAGGCATATTTACAGCTATTTTAGTTTGTTTTGTAACTATAAATATATACAAATTTTTCATCAAAAAAGACATTAGGATTAAAATGCCAGATTCAGTGCCAGAAGGTGTAGCCAACTCATTTTCTGCCTTGATTCCAGTTGTTGTAATCTCTGTATTATTCATTGTTGTCAATGGCATTTTATTATCACTTAACACAGACGTTTTCAGTCTAGTAGCAATACCTTTTGGATTTGTCGCTAATATGACAGGCTCTTGGATTGGTATGATTGTAATCTTATTCTTCATCCAAGCTTTATGGCTTGTAGGTATTCACGGTGCAACAATTATAGGTTCAATATTAACACCTATTTATCTTTACAACATGCAACTTAACGGATCAGGTTCACACATTCCTCTAGCAGGAGAATTTATGAATGCCTTTGTATATAATGGTGGTTCAGGTGCTACACTTGGTCTAGTATTATTAATGACATTCACAGCAAAATCTCAACAACTAAAAATGCTTGGAAAGGCAGCCTTAGTTCCTGGTATATTCCAAATTAACGAACCAATTATATTTGGTCTACCAATGGTATATAACCCTAACTTCGCAGTTCCTTTCATTCTATCACCAATGGTATCTGGTACAATAGCATATTTCGCTATAAAAACTGGATTAGTAATGCCAGTAATTGCACAACAACCTTGGCCAACACCTATAGGAATAAATGGTTTCATAGCTACAGGTGGTGACTGGAAAGCAATTGTTCTTTCAGTTGTTTGTGCTATAGTCAATGCATTAATCTATTATCCATTCTTTAAAAAACGTGATAACGAACTTTATAAAGAAGAATCAGAACAATAAAGCAAATAAAAGGAGAAATGATGATATTTAGAAAAGACTTCCTCTGGGGCGGCGCAACAGCCGCCAACCAGTGTGAAGGTGCTTATGATCTTGATGGAAGAGGGCTTGCCAATGTAGACTTATGCCCTGTTGGAAAAGATAGAGAAGCTGTTATAACAGGTAGGGTGAAGATGCTCGACTTTGATAATGACCACTTCTACCCTGCTAAACACTCAATTGATATGTATCATAGATACAAAGAAGATATAGCTCTATTTGCAGAAATGGGCTTTAAGGTTTATAGGTTTTCTATTGCTTGGACTAGGATTTTCCCTCTAGGGGATGAAGAAAAGCCAAATGAAGCTGGCTTAAAATTCTACGAAAACCTTATAGATGAATGTCTAAAATATGATATCGAACCATTAATAACTCTCGTTCACTTTGATTTTCCAATGCATCTTGCAAATGAATATGGCGGTTGGAGAAATAGAAAAACTATAGAATTCTACGCTAAATTCGTTAGAACTGTCATGGAAAGATTTAAAGGCAAGGTTAAATACTACCTAAACTTCAACGAAATGAACGTTTTGATGGCAGCACCATTTATGGGTGCAGGACTCTACTTTGAAGAAGGAGAGAACCCAAGAAAGGCTCAATATCTAGCAGCTCACCATGAGCTAGTAGCATCAGCTAGGGCTAAGCAAATTGCTAAAGAAGTTGACCCAAACATTATGATAGGCTGTATGCTAGCTGCAGGTAAATATTATCCAGCAACTTGCAAACCTGAAGATATCCTAGCAGCTCAAGAAGAAGATAGAAATAACTACTTCTTTGTAGATGTCCAATCTAGAGGTTACTACCCATCATATATGGTTAAAAAACTAGAAAGAGAAGGCATGATGCCAGAAGTAACCGAAGAAGACAAAAAACTACTTCGTGAAAATACTATTGACTTCATTTCTTTTTCATACTATACAACAAGGACAATCACTGCAGATAAAAATGCAGAACTTGAAGCAGCTAATCTTATAGCAACAGTAGATAATCCATACCTCAGCAAAACTGACTGGGGCTGGCAAATAGATCCACTAGGATTTAGGATTACAATCAATGACATCTATGATAGATACCAAAAACCACTTTTCGTAGTAGAAAATGGTCTAGGAGCTTACGATAAGCCTGATGAAAATGGCTATGTAGAAGACGATTATAGAATAGACTACCTAAGAGAGCACATCAAGGCTATGAGAGATGCAGTAGAATTAGATGGTGCTGACATCATCGGTTATACAACCTGGGGACCAATTGATTTAGTTTCAGCAGGCACTGGTGAAATGACTAAAAGATATGGCTTCATTTATGTAGACCGTGATGATTATGGCAATGGAACACTTAAGAGAAGCAAGAAAAAATCATTTGACTGGTACAAAAAAGTAATAGCTTCTAATGGAGAAGACTTAGATTGATTTAATTTTAAGGAGTTTTGATGAAACATAATTTAGGAATATCTGTTTATCCTGATATCAGCCCTATTGAAGATATTAAAAAATATATTGAATTAGCATCTAAGTATGGTTTTAAAAAAATCTTCTCATCAATGTTTTCTGTTAAAGGGAGCAAAGATGAAGTTTTAAACTACTTTAAAGACTTAATTGAATTTGCACATCAACATGATATGATAGTTGACCTTGATGTTAATCCTGACTTATTTGAAAGACTTGATGCTAGTATAGATGATTTGTCTGTTTTTTCTAGTATTAACGTTGATATACTCAGGATGGATGCAAACTTTGGGGGCGACAAAGATTACCAATTAGTAAATAACAAATACGATATCGATATAGAATTTAATTCCAATATAAGCGTCGTAGAAGGCCTATCTAAAGCTGGTGCAAATCCTGAAAAAATATTAGTTTGCTACAACTTTTATCCTCAAAGATACACCGCATTTTCTTGGGATATTTTCAGAGAAATGAGCCAAAAGATGCGTAGTTATGGAGATATAAATATCGGGGCTTTTGTAAGCTCAAACAATAATCCTACTCATGGTGTTTGGGACTCTAAAGATGGACTACCAACTGTAGAAAGGCTGAGATATTTGCCAATTGATTTACAGGCCAGGATACTTCTTGGAACAGGCTTAATAAATGACATAATGATTGGAAATGCCTATGCTAGTGAAGAAGAGCTAAAAAGTTTAGCTGAAGTTTATAAAAACCATTCATTTGATACTAATAATGAATATTTAGAAAAGACAATCCAAAGCGGAGCATTTAAAGTTAATGAATCTGAAGTTGTTCAGATGAAGCTAGATCTAGATGATAACTTAATAGAAGAAGAAAAGAAAATCATTTATGATTTCAAACCTCATATTTCATTTGAGAGAAATAACGAGTTCATGTGGAGATCTAGAATGTCTAGATTAAACGGAAAGGCTGTTATTAATCCAAGGGATTGCGATAAAAAATACTTTGATAGAGGGGATGTTTTAATAGTTAACGATAATTACAGACACTACTCAGGAGAAGTTGAGATAGCCCTTGGAAAAGTGGAAAATGACGGACAAAGAAACTTAATTGGACATATCAAAGAAGATGAGTTAATGCTCATTGACTTAATCGATGTTGGCGTATTAGTTAAGTTTATAGAATAATAATTAAAAATAGCTGTTGCAAACGGATAAATAATCCAAGTATATAAGGATTACTATTCTTATACTGCAACAGCCTTTTTTAAAAGATGGTTTAAAAAGGAGAATAACATGAAAAGAAAGGTGAAGATTACAACTATAGGTGGAGGTAGCTCTTATACTCCAGAATTAATCGAAGGATTTATAAAAAGATATGAAAGCCTACCAATTAGCGAAATGTGGCTTGTCGATGTAGAAGAGGGTAAAGAAAAACTAGAAATCGTGGCCTCACTTGCCCAAAGAATGTGGGATGCATCTGGTTATAAGGTAAAGGTTTATACTACCCTTGATAGGAAAGAAGCTTTAAAAGATGCAGACTTTGTTACAACTCAGTTCAGGGTTGGCCAATTAGAAGCAAGGATGAAAGATGAAAGAATACCTGCATATTACGGATTCTTAGGCCAAGAAACAAACGGAGCCGGAGGTATATTTAAAGCTTTAAGAACAGTTCCAGTTATACTAGATATAGTAGAAGATATGAAAAAATATTGCCCAGATGCCTATCTAATAAACTTTACCAATCCTTCTGGCATGATTACAGAAGCCATTATTAGGTATGGAAAATGGGATAAAACAATAGGTTTATGTAACGTTCCAATCGTAGCCATTAAGGAAGAACCTGCCCTAATCGGCAAAAAAGAAAACGAACTTATTTATAGATTTGCCGGTCTAAATCACTTCCACTGGCACAAGGTCTATGACCTAGAAGGCAAGGATAGGACCCTAGAAATTGCTAGGAAGCTTATGGATAGCAAAAAAGGACTACCAAAAAATATCTTTGATGTACCATTTTTCATGGAACAATTGGATGATATGAATATGATTCCTTGTGGTTACCACAGGTACTACTATAGAGAAGAAGAAATGCTCAACCACGCTCTTGAAGAGTATAAAACCATAGGAACAAGGGCTGAGCAAGTAAGAGAAATTGAAGAACAACTTTTCGAACTTTACAAAAACCCAGACCTAGATAAGAAGCCTGAACTTCTAAGCGAACGAGGCGGAGCATATTATTCTGATGCGGCTTGTGAAATCATAAATTCAATTTACAACAACAAAAACACCCAAATGGTAGTTTCTACAAAAAATAATGGGGCTATCAAATATCTGCCAGATGATTGTGTTGTGGAAGTAACTTCACTAATAGGATCCAAAGGAGCGACTCCTCTTGCTTTTGCAGATTTTTCACCAGCTGAAATCGGAATTTTACAACTTATGAAAAACATGGAATTAACAGTGCTAGATGCAGCAGTGACTGGTTCTTATGGAAAACTTCTCCAAGCCTTTATAATAAATCCACTAATTAGATCAGGTGAGACTTCAAAAACTATGCTTGATGAAATGCTAGTAGCCAACAAAAAACACCTAAAAAACTTTAAGGCAACAATAGAAAAACTAGAAGCAACTGGTGTTGAAGTAAAAGATGAAAAAATCAGAAAAATTTGTGAAAATAATTAAATTGTGTCCTAAAATAAGTTTTTGAACAATTTTTTTCTAATAAATAATATTTTTGTAACTTAAAGGTATAAATACATTAAATTTAAACCATAATTCCCCGAAAACATTTGCAAAAATAAAAAGTATATGCTATAATGTATGTATCATATCTAAGGATAGTAATTCAAATGCGAAGCTAAACCTGTATGTGTGCTTAGGGATAAGTATGCGTACAGGTTTTTTTGTTATAAGGAGGATGAGTGTTTGTTAATAAGGTCATAAATAATAATGTAGTTAGCATTATTGAAAACAATATTGAAAAAATTGTTATGGGAAGGGGTCTAGGCTTTAAAAAGAAGACTGGCGATCAGATTGACGAATCCAAAATTGAAAAGGTTTTTGTAATCCATGATGATTCTATGGCTCATAAATTTATGGAACTTGTCGAAGATATACCCCTAGACCACATGCTTGCTGCCGATAAAATTATTTCTTATGCTAAGGAGACTCTTGGCAAAAAACTTAGTGACTTATTATATATAAGCCTTACAGACCATATCTATGCTGCTATCCAAAGATCTAAGGAAGGGATTTTTATTAAAAATGCCTTGTTATGGGATATAAAACGCTTTTATCCTGATGCATTTAGGATAGGAATCTATGGACTTGACTATATTAATAGCAAGTTTAATACCAAGCTCCCAGAAGATGAGGCAGGTTTTATCGCCCTTCACATAGTTAATGCTGAGGAGGAAGGAGGTAGTTTTCAAGAACTTATAGAAATTTCTACACTCATGCGAGAAATTGAAAATATTGTCAAATACGAGTTTAACAAGGAATTTGATGAAGATAGCGTATATTATTTCAGATTCTTAACTCATCTGAAATTTTTTGCAAAAAGAGTCGTAGAAAAAAAGACCTATGATGATAATATCGAGGAGGACTTATTTGACCTTATAAGAAATAAGTACAAGAATTCTTACAAATGCGTTAATAAGATTAGGGATTTCCTGCTTAAGTCCTACGATTATAATCTATCAGATGAAGAAAAGATGTATCTAACCATACACATTGAGCGAGTAATTTACAAAAATTAGTATTTACGGATGGTTACATTAGGTTGGCCAAACCTCTATTTTAAGGAGGAATTATGGGTAAGTATAAAGATTTAGCGACTGAAATAGTCAAAAATGTCGGCGGTAAGGAAAATATAAACAGCCTTACCCACTGTATAACAAGATTAAGATTTAGACTTAAAGATGAGTCTAAGGCAAATGATGAGGCGATAAAAAGTATGGATGGTGTTGTAACCCTTATGAAAAGCGGTGGTCAATACCAGGTTGTAATAGGTAACCACGTGCCAAGGGTTTATGAAGATGTGGTGGAGGTAGCTGGTCTTAGTGATGATAACTCTAACAAAGATGATGAACAGCAAGGACTATTCAATAAATTTATAGCCTTAATGAGCGATATCTTCCAACCAATACTTGGTGCTTTATCTGCATCAGGTATTATAAAAGGTTTGGTAGCTCTTTTAGGATTTACCATTGTAAGCTTCAAGGGATCAGGTAACCACCTCATCTTAAACGCAATAGGAGATGGCCTTTTTAACTTCCTACCCTTCATGATTGCTTATTCAGCAAGTAGAAAATTTAAACTAAATCCAGTAACAGGACTTGCTATGGCTGGTATTTTATTATATCCAGCAATCCAGAAATCGGCCCTTGAGTCAGGTGATGTTTTAGGTAGCATACCTTATGTTGGGGATTATTTTAGTCATTTTTTGGGAATGCCTTTCGTAGCAAATAACTACGCAGGATCAGTTATTCCAATTCTGGCTATCATTGCTTTTGGATCAGTGGTGGAAAGAAAAGCCAAAGATTTAGTTCCAGATGTCTTACAAGGGTTTTTCGTACCATTTTTCACTCTTATCATAACTATGCCAATAGCTTTATTAATTATTGGACCAGTTTTATCAACTCTTACAAATATTCTCATGGAGTTCTTTAAATCAATCATAGGAATATCTCCTGTATTATTTGGTTTAATAATTGGATTTGTATGGCAAATTCTTGTAATATTTGGCTTACATTGGTCTATAATACCACTTGGCATAATTGCAATTCAAGCTAATGGCATGGATAGAATAATGGTTGGTCAATTTGGTGCATCTTTCGCTCAAACAGCGGCAGTTTTTGCAATGTACCTAAAAATGAAAGATAAGAAGAAAAAGGCCATAGCAATTCCTGCAATCATATCAGGAATATTTGGTGTCACAGAGCCAGCTATATATGGTTTCTCTCTACCAGAGAAAAAACCATTTATCTTCTCATGTATAGGTGGAGGTATATCAGGAGCCATCTTCATGCTTATGGGTGGTACAAGATACAATCAAGGTGGTCTAGGAATTTTCGGAATAATGAATTATATAAATCCAGATAACGGATCTTTCATTCCTGTTCTATTAGATACTGTAATAGCAGCAGCAATAGGTTTTATTCTAACTATGCTTTTTTGGAAACCTAAAGAAGGAACAGAAGAAGCAGAAACTTCAGCAAAAGAAAATAAGAAGTCTTTAGTTGGAACAAACGAAAGAATCTATTCCCCAATGACTGGCAAAATTCTTAAATTATCAGATGTAAATGATCAAGCTTTTTCGTCAGAAGCTCTTGGCAAGGGCCTAGCAATAAATCCGACAGATGGCAAGGTCTACTCGCCTGTTGATGGTACAGTAACCATGTTATTTAATACTAATCATGCCATAGGCATAACCTCTAATAAAGGAGTAGAAATCCTAATCCACATAGGCATGGATACTGTAGAAATGGAAGGAGATGGCTTTACAGCTCATATAAAGCAAGGTGATAAGATAAAAGCGGGAGATCTCATCATGGAAGTAGACCTTGAAAAAGTCAAAAAAGCAGGCTTCGAAACAATAACTCCTATCTTAGTCACAAACTATGAGGACCTTTTAGATTTAGTGGAAACTGATCAAAAAGAAATAAAAGCAAAAGATGATTTGCTTACAGCATTATTTTAGGAGGTAAGAATGGGATTTAGAAAAGATTTTCTTTGGGGCGGTGCAACAGCCGCCAACCAATGTGAAGGAGGATACAATGAAGGTGGTAGAGGTATATCCAATAAGGATCTTATGCCTATTGGACCAGATAGGAATCCAATAGCTACCGGAGAAAAAAAATCTTTAGATTTTGAAAAAGATTTGTATTATCCTTCTCTTTACGGTATTGATATGTATCACAGATATAAAGAAGATATAGCACTTTTTGCAGAAATGGGCTTTAAGGTTTATAGGTTTTCTATATCATGGACCAGAATTTTCCCAAATGGAGACGAAGATACTCCAAATGAAGAAGGCTTAAAATTCTACGATAGCCTTATTGACGAACTTCTAAAGTATGATATTAATCCTCTTGTCACTATATCTCACTTTGACTGTCCTATACATTTAAGCAAAAAATATGGTTCTTGGAAAAACAAAAAAATGATCGATTTTTTTGCTAAACTTGCAACAGTTCTATTTGAAAGATATAAAGGAAAAGTTAAATATTGGCTAACTTTTAATGAAATCAACATGATACTTCATAGACCTTTTAATGCAGCGGGTATATTCTTTGAAGAAAATGATAATAGAGATCAAATAAAATATCAAGCAGCCCACAACGAGCTAGTTGCAAGTGCACTCGCAACCAAAATAGGCCACGAAATAGATCCAGACAATAAAATTGGCTGCATGCTCCTAGGTGGCTCAACTTATCCTTACACCTGCAATCCTGAGGATGTATTTGAAGCATATTTAGATGATAGAAAGAATTATTTCTTTACAGATATCCATGTAAGGGGTGAATATCCTGCTTACGCTCTAAAAGAAATAGAAAGACTTGGAATAGAAATAGAAAAAACAGATGAAGAAATGAAATTACTAAAAGATCACACCGTAGATTTCGTTTCATTTTCTTACTACTCAACACGAGTCACATCAACAGATCCTGAAGTTTTAAAGAATAGAACGAGCGATAATGCAATCTTCTCAATCAAAAATCCTTATCTAAAATCAAGCGAATGGGGCTGGCAAGTAGACCCATTAGGCCTTAGGTATACCCTAAATCAAATCTATGACAGGTATCAAAAACCACTCTTCATAGTAGAAAATGGCTATGGAGCAATTGATAAACCAGATGAAAATGGCTATGTAGAAGATGATTACAGGATAGATTATCTCAGAAGTCACATTAAGGAAATGCGAGATGCTGTCACCCTTGACGGAGTAGACCTATTAGGATACACAACTTGGGGACCAATCGACCTGGTATCAGCAGGAACTGGCCAAATGAGCAAAAGATATGGCTTTATCTATGTAGACCTAGATGATGAAGGAAATGGAACACTTAAGAGAAGCAAGAAAAAATCATTTGATTGGTACAAAAAAGTGATAGCTTCTAATGGTCAAGATTTAGACTAAATAGGAGTAAATAATGGAATCTTTAAAATTTAACAATTTTGATATTAAAGCGGTTAATACAGGGGTATCAATAGTAAAAATTGATAATGAAGAGGTTCTTAGAGTTGTTAAAAGTGAAAAAATAAATAAATTCGATGAAAATACCATTGCTAAAATTACGAATATAAATATGAGAAATGGTGAAATTAGGCTTAAGATGTTGTCAAAACTACTAGAAAATGCACCTGACTTTGCAAGAGGCTTTATAGGAATAGCTTTTAGAGTAAATGAACAAAGCTCAAAATTCGAATCGTTTTATCTAAGACCTACTAACGGTAGGCATCCAGATAAGCTTAGAAGGTCACATGGATGCCAATACTTTTCCTATCCTGGTTATACATTTGAATATTTCAGAGAGTTCAATATTCCAAACACTGAAGCTGAAGCGGATATAGGATTAAATGAATGGATAGATTTAAAAGCAGTTATATATGGTGAAAAAGCGTCATTTTTTGTAAATGATTTTTCAAAACCAGTACTAGAAATAAAAAATTTGATTCACGGAGCTAAAGCTTCAGGAAACTTAGGATTATTTGTAGATATTGGAACAGAAGGCTTCTTTAAGGATATAGAAATAAAAAAATACAATTAGTATAAATAATCATCACACATTTAACATTTAAATTAATCATTACCTCCACTGATTTAAGGGTGGAGGTTTTAATTGTTATTTAAAAATGTAAAATACTAATAAGAATAAAGAAAGGAATCCTATATGTAATGGAAAAAAATAAGCAGAAAAGATTGGGCTGCCTTGTTTATAGCTCTCTTTCACACCACTCCCATAGCTATAAACCAGTTTGCTCCAAACATTATTGATGGCCTAGGCATTCCTATAAGCATCACTGAGCTTATCCTCAGCTTGAATGCCATTACAGGCACTATTTTTTTGTTGCTTTCAGGAAATATCAACGAAAAATTCGGCATGAGAAAGACAACTATCTTCGGTCTTAGTCTTGTTATTATAAGCGGACTTATCCCCTTATGCTTTAGGAGCGAACTAGGTATTATCTTAAATAGGTTAATCCTTGGAACTGGTATAGGTATCTACGGGGCGAACTCATCCACCTACATAAGCATCTTTAATTCGGGAAATAAAAAAGCTAAGTTACTAGGCTTTAGGAATGCTTTTGAGATGATTGGACTTATCCTTGCGATTTTCCTAGCAGGATCTTTGGGCAAAAATGATTTTTATAATTCATTTGCGGTCTATGTAATAGCCCTCCTTCCTCTCATATTTTTTGTAGCTACCATACCCGAGGTCAAGTTTGATAGCTCAGAGAGCGATGAAAAATTTAAGGCAAATAGATTTGTAAAGTATTATGCTGCCATATCCTTCATTGTCATCATGTCTACAAGTGCTATGAACTTAAGATTTCCCACTGTGCTTGCAAAAAACGGAATAATCGGCGAGTCAATCAGCCTTTATACAATGATTATTATGTTTGTTGGAATGATTGGTGGATTTTCCTTTGGTAAGGTGTATGAAATTTTTAAAAATCAAACATTAAAAGTTGCGATCTTGATGGTAATTTTAGGCAGTATTCTAATTTCAATTACTGACGAGTCTGTCAGCCTCTTGGTTATTGGTGTTGGCCTAGCCACATTTTTCCAATCAATAGTTATATCTTACTTGGTTGGAGACCTGGAAAACCAAATGATAAGCAAACACATTGCCAAGGCAACTGGAATAATCTTCGCATCTAATAACATAGGTACGCTCATTTCCCCTCTTGTCTTGTTGGTGCTTAAAAATATCACCGGTTTTACAAACTTAACTGGGGTCTTCATTAGCATTGCTGCAATTTTGACCTTGTTCTTACTGTATGAAATTTTTTTCTTAAAGAGTGATATAAATAAGATTTGAAATTTTTGCTAGACATAAAGGCCTTATATAAAGTTGATGGATTGTGAAAATCAGCTCCTTTAAAAGACCTATAGTCTAAATCTTGATCAACCCCTTGATTTTTGTGGCTAATAAGAAGTGGAAAGTTGGAATTATATGAATGAAAACAAAAAGGACCTCTATCCTGATTTGGGTCTTGAGGATATTATTAAAATCTTAAGAAAAAAAGACGAGAGCCGTTTGGCTTGTGCAAATTATTCTACAGGTGAGGTGAGGGTTGCTTCTGACCTTGCCTACAAAGATGACGGAGATTTTTACCATAACTTTGATATATATTATGGAAATTCCACCGGCAAAATCCTTCCTACTGTGGTCAATGTCCATGGTGGTGGTCTTGTTTATGGGACTAAGGAGATTTGCAAACAGGCTTGTGTTTACTTAGCAAAGCTTGGGTTTAATGTCGCTAATATCAACTACAGGCTCTTGCCAGACGTCACTTTCAAAGACCAGATAAGGGATGTAGTTGATGGGCTTACCTATCTTGTGGAAAATGCTAGCAAGTTAGGTCTTGATGTCGAAAAATTTTTTCTTATGTCGGATTCTGCTGGTTCTTTTCTAACACTGGCTGCCTACGCCCTAATGAAAGATAAGAACTTCAGGAAAATCTTTTGCATCCCTGCCAAAGACATAAATATCTCAGCTATGGGTTTTATTTCTCCAATGACTGGACTTATGAAAACAGGATCCCTTGCTCTAATCAACGAACCTACTAGACGTGGTCTCAGTGATGCAGAAATTCCTTTTACAGATGACATCCTAAGAGCCCTAAAGCATACCACCTTGCCAAAAACTATAATCGCAACTAGCGAAGAAGATTTTATCAGGCCCCAGGCGCTCGCCCTAAAAAAATTCCTAGACGCAAAAAATATAAAAAATAAATTCCTAGATTTTAAGAAAAACGACTCCTATCCCCTAGGTCACAGCTTTGCCTTCTCCCACCCAAACCTTGACGAAAGCGAGCAAGTCTTTGAGGAAATGAGTAGATTTTTCAAAAACTTTTAAGAGGCACAAGCCTCTTTTTTTATAAAGATTAGATACTTGATAATAAACAATCAAAAATCTAGAATCATCCTGTCAAAAATTTTAAAAACTCTCAGTACAGACACTCTTACCCATCGCCCTTAGATAAAAAATAGTTTGCTTAGATAAAAATAAACCAGGGCGTGTGAACCCCGGTTTATCTATTATTCTTCCTCTTCAGGAAGTTTGTCTATATATTTTCTTTTTAGTTTGAGTGATGATGGGCAGACTGCTATGCCGCCTTCACCTGTTTCACGAAGTCTTTCTGGGAGGCTGTCGCCTACTCTTTTCATCGCTTCTACTGCTTCATCGAAGGTGACAAACATTTCTACTCCTGCCATTGCCATGTCGGCACTTGCTAGGGCGTTCATGATGCCGTTTGCATTTCTAAGGTTGCAAGGGAACTCTACCATGCCACCAATTGGGTCGCAGATTAGACCCATGATGTTTAGGAGAGCTGCTGTTGCAGCATTTTCTTGGATGTCTACATCATAACCTCTAAGATAGCATACTGCTGCGGCTGCCATGGCTGCGGCTGATCCTGTTTCTGCCTGACATCCTCCTTCTGCTCCTGCGAAGGTTGCATTATCAAATATGACCTGGCCAATTTGAGTGGATATCAATAGGGCTTCGCACAGACTCCTGTCGTCGCAATTATATTTGTGTTTCATGGTCATGAGGGTGGCTGGGATAATGCCTGCTGATCCTGCAGTTGGTGCTGCTACTATCCTACCCATGGCTGCATTTACTTCTGATGTTGAAAATGCCATTGCCATGGCTGTTGAGGCAACCTCTCCTAATACCGCTTCGCCTTTGAGGTAGTAGTCATGCATTTTCTTTGCATTGCCTCCTGTCATGCCGGTGACGCTTCTTACGTCTTCTGCAAGAGCTTTTTCGGACGAGGCTTTCATAACGTCTAAAGTTTTTTGAAGTCTTTGAAAGATTTCTTCTTCACTTTTGCCTGTATTTTCTATTTCATCTTTTATGGCTAGTTGCCAAAGGTTAAGATTTTCTTCCTTGCATCTTTCCTTTAATAATTTCATTGTAGTAAGCATATCTAATCCTATCCTATATATTTCAAGAAGGTGAAGTCTTTTCCTTCCCTGATTTTTTCAAGGACGCCTTCTTTTAGTGGTTCATCTAACTCACAAACTAGCATTACATTTTCGCCATCCTTGATTGTTTTCATCATATGGATGTTGTAGCCATATTCAAATAGAACCCCTGACACGTGGGCTATTACACCCTTTTGTTCGCCATAGGCCATAAAGAGAGTTGGTTTATTGGCATAGTATTCGATTGCATTGCCATTTACTTTTGTAATTACAATCGCACCCCCACCTATAGATGAGCCTTGAACTTCAAGTGGTGTTCTATCTGCGTACTTAAAGACTATCTTCACTGTGTTTGGGTGCACATCGCCAAGGTCAGTTTCAAAAAATTCGTATTTTATTCCCGCCTTGTCTGCATAGTCAAAGGAATTTATTATCCTATCATCATCTGGTTCAAATCCTAAAACTCCACCAACCAAAGCCCTATTGGTGCCATGACCCTTATAGGTTTTGGCAAAAGATCCGTGAAGGTAAAAATCAACTTCATTAAAATTTCTATCGACCATTCTTCTTGCTATATTACCAATTTTGCAAGCTCCAGCTGTATGCGAGCTTGATGGTCCGACCATAATCGGTCCCATTATATCAAATATTGAAGAATTTACTGCCATAATATCTCCTTTTAAAATTATAAAGGGGCTGTTAACCCTATTAACTTCCATTAATATTTCGTTAACATCCCCTAATATTGCAAATTTTTACGTCTTATTTAACTGGGTCTGCTGTCCAGTTTTTATCTCCTAATATATTTCTATGATAGAACTTATCTACCGCTACCGCTAAAGCTGTATCACCTGAGATGTTTGCAGCTGTACCAAATGAATCTTGGGTTAGGTATAGGGAAATTGCAAGAGAAGCCATGGCTGACTCTGGGCTAATACCTACGATTGGTAGGAATGGAAGAGCTGACATGATTGCTCCACCTGGTGCACCTGGTGCTGCTACCATTGCTATACCTAGGATAGCTATAAGTTGGATCATAAGACCATATGAGTGATTCATATTATACATTGTTAAGATAGTAAATACGCAAGCAGTTATTGTAATCATAGAGCCTGGCATATGAACTGTAGCTCCTAGTGGGATTACAAAATCTCTGATTGGTTGAGATACTCCGTTTGCCTCAGCACACTGTAAGTTTACAGGAATTGTTGCTGCGGAAGATTGGGTACCAACTGCTGTGAAATATCCTCTAAGTTCATTTTTAATCATAGCAAATGGGTTTTTACCTGAATAAGCTCCTGATATCACAAACATAATTGTAATATAAATTAAGTGGAGGGCTATGATGCAGATAAAGATTTTCCAGAAGATAGAAAGTACTGCAAATACAGAACCTGTGAAGGCCATCTTAGCAAAATTACCCATGATAAAGAATGGTAGGACTGGAACTATTGCTACTGCTAATACTTGAGTGATAATCTTGTTAAATTCATCAACTACTCCATATAGATAAGCTCCTGATCCTTTTTTTCTCAACCATGAAATGCAAATACCTAGCATAAAGGCGAAGATAATACCACTTGTAACTGTGAAAAATGGTGCTATTTCAACGTTGAAATATGGTTTTAGTTCGATTTTATCTGCAGCTTGGATTGCTGCTACTTGACTATCGTTTATAAAGCTTGGGAAGATTGCTCTTGCCATAAAATATGATGCAGAACCTGCAACAAGTGTTGAGCAATAAGCTATAGCTACTGTAATACCTAATAGCTTGCCAGCACCTTCACCAAGGTCTGCTATACCCTTAGTAACGAAGGCTAGGATCATAAGTGGGATTATGAAACCTAAGAAGTTACCAAAGATAGATGAAAATGTCACAAAAATTCTTACGATTGATTCTGGTAAGTATGTACCGATTAAAATACCTAAGATAATACCACAAATCATTTTTGGAATTAAACCAATTTTTTTCATTTTATTCTCCTTGTTTATAAAGCAACGTGTAAACCTTTGCAATTTGACAGAAAAATATTAAAAATGACCATGCTTTAGAATTTTAGCCCTCAATTCTAAAATAAAAATGATTTATAAATTTGGTTATGCCTGAGAAAACCAATCTTTTTCTATCAACTTAAATTATATATGAAAAAGGCGATTATGTCAATATTTCTATTGATTTTTTATAAAAACTCTCTTTTCCTAACATTCCCAATATACATAAAATTTTCATCGCAAAGCGCTTAGTTTCCCTTACCTTGCACGAGTTTTAAGGCAGACTTTTTTCTAATCTTTTCTCCTTAGATTAGCGTTAAAATTTTGAATACCTTTTCCTGCTTTAGCTCAAGCTCGTTGGCTCTTTCATCTTTCATCAATTATAGGTAAAAGTAAATCCTGTTTTTCTAACCCAGCCTCACTTTTATTTTTAAAACCGCTTTTATTTTTTTCTATCGCTTTTAATTATTCTTATGAATATAAAAAGCCAAGAGCCTTGAATTAACTTAGCATTTTCAAGACATCTTGGCGCCTTCCTAATTAATAGACGTTTCGTCCCTTATAAAAGTTTTCTCATATGGGTTTCTGGCTTGGAGGATGTAGCGTTCAGAGCCGGCCAGGGCTTCTTGCTTTAGGTTATTTATCTCTCCTTTTACCCTCCTATCAATAATCAAACCCAGATCGGTTGTGGGAAATTCTGTCATCATAGAAAGGTCTCCGTCGCTGTCACCACCTACTAAGATTGGACCATAGTTTGCCTCATTCTGGATGAGCTTCCTGATAGTTACTGACTTGCCTTCCTTTTGGGTCATAGGATAAGCTTTGTCAAGCTCTGGTATGACTTTTCCTCTCTTATCCTTTGTCAGCCTTAGTCCGAGCACTTTCTCCTTAGGAAAATTATAAGAATTTCCAGTTGCAAAGGCCCTTACTATATCTATAAATGAGGCTGATACCACATAAACATCGATCCCTTCTTGTTCTAGGGTATGGTAGAGGTCTACCATTTCTGGGATGTTGCCCAGACCTACAAAATAAGAGACAGCTACCCTACCTGCTTGGGTTTCTATATTTGGCGAAATGAATTTTTCCCTTCTTACTTCCTCATTTTTCATAAAAGCAAAGGCTTCTTCACAAAATTTTTCGATTTCCTCTGGCTCATAATGAGTAAAAAGAAAGGCCATCCAGCAATAAGAATCTTCAGCTTCTTTGTCGTGATCTGCTGCCTTGTAGCGAAAAATCATCTTGGCTACAAATTCCTTGTAGGCGTTGGTTTCTTTGATCATTTCAAAAGGCACATCTCCCCCTAGCCTGTCGCTAGTTCCATAAAGCTTCTTATAGACATCGTAAATATCTGCAGAAATCTTATCTATATTTACCCTCTCTCCTTCTAAATTCCTATAGGGATCACGAAAATCTGACCTGTCTACATGTACCCTTATAATCTCATAAAGCTCTTCAGGATTTATTTTGAAAGCGAGATTTGTAATTAGGTAGTATAGGGTTGCCTCTTCGACATCACCTATTATAGAAGTGTTATCCCAATCAAAAACTGCAAAGGGCTTTTTTTCTGGAGTATAGGATGGATTGTCCTTGCCATGATTAGCTATTAACTTATTTATAGAGTTAAAGGCTCTGTCGTTCCAAGAGCCTCTTTGTATATATTCTTTCATTTAAACCATCTTTTCTGGATCAACTATCTTTAGAAAAGTTTCATCTGTCACAAAACCTAGTTCTGCATTCGCTTCTCTAAGGCTTATGCCCTTTGAGTGGGCGTATTTGGCGAGTTCACTTGCCTTGTCATAGCCGATATGTGGCGATAAGGCTGTCACTAGCATAAGGGATTTTTCAAGATTTTCCTTAATTTTTTCCTCATTTGCCACAAGGCCTCTAACGAGGTGGATATTGAAGGAATGAAGTCCCTTTGATAAAATCTTTACAGAATCCACCATCTTATAGGTTATAAATGGCATATAGGCATTTAGTTCTAGTTGGCCAAGGGAATTTGCCAAACTTATAGCCACGTCATTTGCCATCACTTCTAGGCAAATCATGGTTAGCATTTCTACCTGGGTTGGGTTTACCTTGCCCGGCATGATAGACGAGCCCGGTTCGTTTGAAGGAATTATTAACTCGCCAATACCTGTCCTTGGGCCCGATGATAAAAATCTAATATCTTCAGCAATTTTCAATAGGTCTGAGGCTAAAATTTTTATAGCTCCATGGGCCTTGGCCATGCCATGTTTGCTTGATAATTGCAAAAATTTATTCAAGTCAGCCCTTAAGTTTAAGCCAGTTAGGTCGGATAGGGTTTCTGCCATCTTTGTGTCATAACCTTTTTTTGTATTTAAGCAGGTACCAACAGCTGTGCCCCCGATTGCCAAAAATTCCAAGGCCTTGGCACTTTCTCTAATATAAGCTCCGTCTCTTTTTATAAGGTCAGCGTAAGTTTTTATTTCATCTGACAAACTAAGAGGGGTTGCGTCTTGGAGGTGGGTCCTGCCAGTTTTAATTATACCCTTAAAGTCTTCTGCCCTCTTGTAAAATTCTTCGGCAAGGCCATCCACTTCTGGAAGTAGTTCTTCTTTTATAAGTCTAAGGCTTGTGATGTGCATAGCTGTAGGAAAGACATCGTTAGTTGACTGACTCATATTGACATGGTCATTAGGATGGATTAGATTTTCACCCAAAGTCTCATTTGCCAAATGGGCTATTACCTCATTTACATTCATATTGGTCTGAGTGCCTGAGCCTGTTTGGTAGACTGTAAGTGGAAATTGATCCTCAAAGCTTTCATTCAAAACCTTATCACAAGCTGCGACAATGGCATCCTTATAAGAATCTTTTAGCTTTCCCTGGGAATTATTTACAAGAGCTGCCGCTTTTTTTACTAGGATAAGGGATTTGATTTGATCAAAGGGCATCCTTGCCACTCCTTGGGGGAAATTTTCGTAGGAACGTTGGGTTTGAGCACCCCAAAGCTTGTCATTTCCTACCCTGATTTCTCCCATGGAATCTTTTTCAATCCTGTAATCCATCAATCTTTCTCCATGTGTTCTTCATCTAAAATACCCGGTTGAGTCATCTTTCTATAGTCTAAAATCTTGTCAACTTCTTCGCTTGTCATTAGCCCTCTTTCAAGAATTAACTCTCTGATTGGCCTTGCTTCCCTCATAGATTGTTTGGCAATAGATGATGCCATGTCGTAACCTATGTGTGGGGCGAAGGCTGTAATGATTCCAACAGAATTTTCTACCTTAGCCCTTAATTTTTCCTTGTTGGCTGTGATGCCTTCTATACAATTTACAGTTAAGGTTTGAATAGCTCCCCTTAGGGTAGTTATGGACTGAATTAGGGCGTAAAAAATGATCGGCTCAAAAGCGTTTAGCTCTAGTTGGCCCGCCTCAACTGCCATAGTCACTGTTAGGTCGTTGCCTACAACCAAAAAGGCAACCTGGTTTACAACCTCAGGTATTACTGGGTTTACCTTGCCTGGCATGATTGATGAGCCTGCCTGTTTGGCTGGGAGTTTGAAGTCAGAAATTCCTGTGGTTGGTCCGGAAGATAAGAGTCTTAGGTCATTTGCCACCTTTGAAAGGCTAGCTGCAAAAGTTTTTAGGACTGAAGATGCAAATAAAAATCCATCTAGGTTTTGTGTTGAGTCAATCAAGTCCTCTGCCTGTCTTAAATCTAATCCTGTGATTTCTCTTAGAATCTTGTCAATATTTTCTACGAAATTATCATCTGCATTAAGGCCTGTGCCAACAGCTGTGCCCCCAAGGTTGATTGAGGAAAGCTCTTCAATGGCTTTTTTAAACCTCATTAGCCCTCTTTCAACAACCCTTGAATAAGCCTTAAATTCTTGGCCAAGAGTGATTGGAACAGCATCTTGAAGCTGGGTTCTGCCCATTTTTACGTAATCATCAAAGGCATTAGCCTTATCGTCTAAGGCCTTTATTAATTTTTCTGTATCCCTAGCAAGGTCCTCTATGTAGCGAATGATGGCGATTTTACCAGCTGTTGGTATGACATCGTTGGTTGACTGGCCAAGGTTTACGTGATCATTTGGATGAATATGTTCATAGCGACCAAGACTTCCCCCAAGAGCTACATTGGCAATATTTGCAATAACTTCATTTGCATTCATATTAAAAGAAGTGCCAGCCCCACCTTGAATAGGATCAACTATAAAATCTTCTAAGTATTTGCCAGCAAGGATTTCATCGCAAGCTGCAACAATAGCCTCACTTTTCCTATCCGAAAGGATGCCAACCTTGTTATTTTGGATGGCACAAGCCTTTTTTATTTCAACAATAGCTCTAATAAAATATGGGTCCATAGCCTTAGAAGTGATTTTGAAATTTTCATAAGCCCTATAAGCATTGGCTCCATAGTAAGCGTCTTTTGGAATTTTGAGTTCTCCTAAAGAATCTCTTTCAATCCTATATTCTGTCATCGTTAACTCCTTTAAAAATTAAGTACCTACCCTAATTATAAACTAAGCAAACGATTTTTCCAAATATAAATTAATTCCACCTATCAAGGTTACATCAAAAAAACAAGGCCCCTCAGGGCCTTAATTTCTATTTTCTTTTCTTGCTAGCAAAGAGGGCTGTTGAGCTTGCTCCTAGGGTTAGGATGGCTGCTATTGAAGATGCAACGCCTGTTTTTGCGTTTTTGGCTGGAGCTTTAGCCCCTGCTTTTGCTTCTTCTTTATTGTCTTTCTTTTTAGCTTCGCTTGTTGAGTCTGTCTTCTTAGCTTCCTTAGCCTTTTTGCTTGAAGTCTTTTCTTCTTTTTTCTCGCTTGCCTTTTCTCTAGCTTCGCTCTTTTTATCTACTTTTTCAGCCTTTGCTGGTGTTTTTTCGCTTTTTGCATAAACTATATCGCCGTTTTCAAAGTAGGTTCCATCAGCTAATTTTACAAGGACTATAGGTTTTATAAATTTCACATCTGCTGGTAGTTTTTTGATTTCTATTTCATAACCACCTGCTACTTCTTTAACAGTGTAGTCTTCCTTAGGTAATTCTTGTTTATTATATTTTGGAGTTGATGAAGAAACTCCGTCCACCTTCATTGCCTTATAATCAGCTTCTGTAACATAGTTTAATTTTATAAACTTGCTGTCGCTTTCGCCTGCCTTCTTAAGACCCTTAAAGGTTGATTTAATCATAATTTTGTTTTTCTTAAGACCTGTGTAAGCTTTGTTGTTGTGAGGATTAGTATTTTCTCTCTTGCCTACAACTTTAAAATTAACTAGGGCCTTGTGGGTGTAATCTCTGAATAAACCTTTCTTCTTGCCATCTATTTTCTTGAAAGGAATCTTTTCCATTTCTTCAAGCTTAGCTTGGTCAATAGATTCATCAGCTAAAAGCTCTTTAGCTCTGGCTATTGATTTTTTGATTTCTGCCTTGGTTTGACCTTCATAGTCTATAGCTGGGTTATCAACTGATTTTTCGTCCATTGAATCCAAATATTTTTTAAGGTCTGCCTTGGCCTTAGCTACCTTTTCTTCAAAATCTTTTTTGCTTACATCTTCCTTATCTGCCATTGCTTCTTCAATAATGGCAATAGCATCGTCAACTTCCATTTTATCGCTTGCTGCTTCTTCTTTTGCTACAGCTTCATCAGCCTGACTTCTATTAATTTGTCCAGGCATAAAATTTATAGCCAACAAAAGGGCTAGAGCAAGACTTGCTTTACTTTTTACTTTCATTATTACCTCCGAAATTATATGAGCACCTGCAAAGCCACACATTTAAAACGCCAGCATGCAATGAGTTCTTACTTGTTTCAAACTAATTATAATAAAAATTCAAGGAGTTGTCAATAACGATTATCACTATCTTAGATAAAAAAGCTCCCCAATCAGGGAAGCTTAAAAATCTTTTTTACTTACTATAAACTAATTTTCCATTCAAAAATGTTTTTTCTAAGTTCATATCATAGTCAAGAACTATGAAGTCTGCGGAGTAGCCTTCGTGGAGCTTGCCACAAACATTGTCAATACCAACTGATTTTGCAGGAATTAGACTTGCCATTTGAATAGCCTCAAAAATATCTGCGATTTCCCAATCAACTACATTTTTAACAGCCTCTTTTAGTTTAAGGATAGAACCTGCAAGCGAACCACCTTCCTTTAATCTAGCTGTTCCGCCTTCTACCCTTACTGGAAATTCACCCAACATATAGTCGCCATCAGCCATGCCTCCAGCGCTCATGCAGTCAGTGATTAGGGCAATCTTATCCCTGCCCTTGGCATTCATTAGGATATTAGCTGCATTTGGATTTACATGGTGGCCGTCGCAAATAAGTTCTGAGATTGCATCAGTTGACATGGCAGCACCAACCATACCAGGTTCTCTGTGGTGGAGACCACTCATACCGTTGTAGGTGTGGACAAAAATATTTGCACCAGCATCAACTGCAGCTACTGCCTGCTCAAAGCTCGCATCTGAATGGCCAAGAGCAACTCTAACACCCATAGCATTGGCTTTTTTGATAAAGTCAGAGGCTCCCTCCCTTTCAGGAGCGATAGCAATTTTATTTACCAAACCATCTGATATTTCAATCCATTCCTTTAAATAATCAACCTTTGGATCTGACATATAGGCAGGGTTTTGAGCTCCCTTATACTTCTCAGTGAAAAATGGTCCTTCAAGGAAAATACCCCTAACCTTGGCACCTTCCACATCTTTATATTCTAAAGCAACTTGCTTCAAAGCTGCATCTGTCTTTTCCTTAGAATCTGTAAGAGTGGTTGGCAAAAAGCTAGTAACACCACACTCCAAAAGTCCTTTTGAAATCACATTCAAAGCGCCTTCTTCTGCGTTCATAATATCCTTGCCAGCATAACCATGAATATGGGTGTCGACCAAGCCTGGCGCTACAATTGATCCTAAATATTCGTATTCTTCTGGTTCGTTTTTAGAAAATCCAACAATGACTCCATCCTTAACTTCCATAAAATAGTCTTCGAGCATAGAGTCTTCTAGTATAAAATAATCAGCTTTAAAAAACATAAATCCTCCGTAATTTTTATATTAAACTTCTTAATATATATTTACCCTCTTTCGATGGTAATTACCATTATTTTTTAAAATTTTATTATTTTCCTTCAGAGATAATAACGACTTAGAAAAACAACTAATTCATATTAAAACTACTTTTAGTTTTACCAAAACAAAAAGCCCTGGCCTTACCAGAGCTTTTGGTTGTTTATTCTTCTATTTTTTCAAAGACAGAATGAGCTGTTTGTTTTA
>QWCH01000251.1_pt1 | contig 99091 bp, 81 predicted proteins | sample 1972671 | NCBI WGS metagenome assembly QWCH01 (sample SAMN09866713, study PRJNA288562) | Human gut metagenome isolate term3_stool, whole genome shotgun sequencing... | isolation source: gut | host: Homo sapiens | place: USA: California
CAAAAGAAGGAAACACCGACAATGTGATAAAGCTTAACTCCCGGAGAATCGAATATTTGAAAATAAAACGGACGGCGTTCCAAATATCCCAAGGAAATTTAGGGCCTTTTTTGCCCTAAAGACGGTCCTCTTTTCAATTACGACCGTCCTAATCTCCATTGCGACCGTCCTAATCTTCGCGAGGTGCCGAGTGCACTACACATTAGCACGGTCGTGATGGCAAAGAGGACGGTCGTAATGGCTGGAAACACTCAAAAAAGGGGAAAAAGTCCCTTTTTGAGGTCAAAAAAGCGGATTAACATTTGTTTTATTTCGGATGTCTTTCGAACCTGAAAAATACGTTTTTTACAATAAGCCCCCTCTGCCGCAGGCTCTCTTTTGCCAAATAATGAATTTTAAGAGAACCGCCGTATGCCGAACGGCACGTACGGTGGTGTGAGAGGTCGGAAAACGAAAGTAGGAGGAAAACTTCTACTTCGTTTTCCTTCTACTCGATTTTCCTTTTCAACGGAGCCGGTTCGGAGATGCGCAGGCAACTGACGATCCCGGCAACGATGGCAAATGTTCCGGCCAGGTAGAGGCAAGCCTGGGTGTTGTGGTTGGGGACAAGGTTGAACATCATGGCGACCAGCGTGGCGCCTAACGTCTGTCCCAACAGGCGGGCCGTGCCCAACATGCCGCTTGCCCCGCCGCTGCGGTTGGTGGGGGCGGAAGAAATAATGGTGCTGTTGTTGGGCGTCTGGAAGAGGCCGAAGCCTGCCCCGCAGACAAACAGGCGCCAGATGATTTCCATATCGGTCGGATGGGTCGGCAACGTGGCGAGCAGGAACAGTCCGGTGGCGAATATACTCATGCCGATGCCGCCTAAGATTCCTGGATGTATCTTTTCGACCAGGCGTCCGGCTGTCGGCGCCATGATCATGGTGGCCAGCGGCCAGGGTGTCAGGAGCAGTCCGGTGGCGACATCGCTTCGTCCTAACGTGTTCTGGAAGAAGAAGGGCAGGGAGATCATCGCTAACATCTGTGCCGTGAACGAGCTGATCGAGGTTCCGATCGAGAGCGAGAAGATCGGTATCCGCATCAGGTCTACAGGGAGCAGCGGGAAGCGCTGGCGCAGTTGGCGGCGGACGAAGAAGAAGCCGATGATCCCTAACGCCATGACTCCGCAGACGATCAGGACGGCGCTTTTCTTATGGGCAATCCCTTCTAACGAGAAGATCAGCAGCCCGAAAGTCAGTGCGTTCATCAGGCAGCTTGTCTTGTCGAAGCGCCTGCCGTAGGTCTTAACCGGATTCTGGGGCAGATGGGAGAGGCCGATCATTAGGGCGGCAATGCCTAACGGAACATTGACGGCGAACAGCCAGTGCCATGAGCCGAGCGACAGGATGGCCGACGCGATGGTCGGGCCGGCCGCTATCGAGACGGCGACGACGAGGGCATTGAGCCCCATGCCTCTGCCCAGAAACTTTTTCGGATAGATGATGCGCAGCAACGCCGTGTTCACGCTGGTGATGGCAGCCGCCCCGAATCCTTGCAGGATGCGGGCTGCCGTCAGTGTCCAGAAAGAACCCGACAGGGCGCAGATCAGGGAAGTGACGCTGAACAGGGCGATGCCCGACAGGTAGATGCGCCGGTAGCCGTAGATGTCTCCGAGGGAAGAGAAGGAGAGAAGTGAGATCGTGATGGCTAACTGATAGGCGTTCACGACCCAGATGGTGACGGACGGTTCCGTCCCTAAGTCGCGTGCAATGGTCGGCAGGGCGACGTTGGCGATTGTCCCGTCGATTACGGACATGCCGACACCCAAGGCGGTGGCGAGGATCGCCCAGTAGCGCTTGGGCAGCGGCAGTCCGTCGGTTTCGTTTACTGTTGTTGCTCGATTGGCAGATATCATTCTTTTCTATTTAATCACTTCCCGTACGGCATGCAGCATTGGTTCGACCGTCAGCGGGCTGCCGGTTGCTTCCTGCATCCACCGGTTGGGCGTCAGGCGTCCTTGGCGGAAGATGCGTTCGACCTCGGTGGCGAAGTCTTTTCCTTCCAGGTACTGGTCCAGCTGGAACTCGATGATCTGCCCGAAGGCGTAGGCCGACAGATACAGCGGATAGCTGATCATGTGCGAGTAGACAGCCAGCACCTTCTCGTCTTTCACGCCGAAAACGGGAGCATAATATTTATTCCATATCTCCTTGGACAGGGAGATCGTTGCTTCTTTCAGTTGTCCCGCCGTTGCGTCGGGATGCGCATACATCCATTTCCAGACGGAGATGTCCAGCATGGAGACGCCGCATATTTCGTACATGCTCCATATCTTGTCCAGAACGTCCATCGCCTGCTTGTCCGGGTTCTTGTCTGCGATACCTAACAGCTCCAGGTCCCGTTTCTGGAAGACAAAGGCTAAGGCTTCGGTGAAGGCCGTGTTAGGCACGCCGCTCAACATGTAATAATCCACGTCGTACATGGACAAGGTCTGCTCCACATTGTGCCCGAACTCATGTATGGCGATGTTGTAGCCCTTATAATCCATGCCGGTTTCCGGGATGCGGGTGCGCAGATGGGATTGTTGTCCCTTCATGGCTGCTCCCCAGGCGTGGCCGGAGCCGCGGGCGGCGTCGACCGTGATCTTGTCGGCCAGGTAGCGGGCGCGTTCGGGCATGAAGCCGGCTTTTTGCAGGATGTTAGGCAGGTCTTTATCCAATGCTTCGGCGTTGGGATAGAGGGCCTGCGTCTGTTCGTTCAGCATCGTCTCGTCCAGGTTGCTGCGCGCCTTGAAGCCGTCGTACCAGATGTCGTAGGCTTCTAACTTGCGGCCGAGGCGTTTGGAGATCATTTTGCCAACGGCTTTCAGCTCCGGAGCGGAGAGGAATTCGTCGAACAGTTTCTCCACGTCTGCCAGCGACACTTCCATGTCTTCCGAGAACTTCCGGTCAATGAAGGTGTTACCCGTATATTTGTCAATCTCCTGCATGGCCTTGAAGTTGTTCAGCATCTTCTGGTAGCGGGTGGTCGATTCGGGCGTTCCCTGCACCTGTTTCCCGTCCAGTGTGATTTGGTTTGCGTACGGGTCCCATTCGTATTTGCCGGAGTTGATGACTTCGACAGGGATGTCCTGCGCAATAATCCGCTTCATCACTTCGTAGACGGTGCGCTGTTTGTCGAGGCCTTCTTTTCCTTTGTTGTAGTTGGCCTTTATCTCGTCGCGCAGGTTCCAGTGCGAAAGCAGGATCATGTCTTTAGGAAACAACAGTTCCCCTTTTTTGTTCAACACATGGCCCATATAAATATTGTAGGCCGAGATGTAGATGTCGGCATCGCTTTCCGCATTGCCGGCGGCTTGCAGGGCTGTCGCCGGGATGCGTTCGGTGAACATGTCGCCCAGGCGGGCATAAGCCCAGACCTTCCGGTCGGAGCCCAATTGCTCTTTCTCTTCCAGCGTGTAATGGGGGAAGTTGAGCATGACGATGAATGCGATTTTGTTTTGATAGAAGTCGTCTTGCAGATGGGTGCCCGGGCTGTAGGAGCCGAACATTTCGTCGACGGCGTGGAGCGGGCCGGTCGGCTGGTGCAGGTTCTTCATCAGGCGGAGGGACATCTCGTTGAAGTAGCCGCTGATGCCTTCCATATAGTCGCTGATTTTCAGGAATACTTGTTCTTTCTCGGCCGGGTCGGCGATGTAGTTCTTTTCGCAGAAGGCTTTGAATGCTTCGGCGCTTCCGTCGGATTCCTGCCAGAGGCGGGCGGCTTGGCGGACTCCTTTTTCGATGGCTTCCTTGTTCTTGCCGTCTTTGGCGGTAAGAGACTGGATGATCGACTGGACGACCGGCGGATCGATCTCTGCGTGACCGTTCAGGCAGGCAAGTGTACAGATCAGCATAAGGCAGATGTGTTTAGTTAGTTTTACCATGTTATTCGTATTATTTAGATTGGATTTATTCATCTTCAGGAATCATTGCCGGTTACAAATGTAGGGATAATATTCGTATCTTTGCAGGACATAAATGTGAATAAGGATAGATGAAAATGAAAAAGAATTGGGTTTTGGGTGTTGCCGTGTGCGGCATATTGTCTGTGTCGGATGCTGCGTACGGGCAGTCTATTAAGGATATTTTGAACTCGGCAGCCGTGAAAGACGCCGTCACTGCTGTGACCGGGGGCAAGAAGCTGACTGTGGAAAATCTGGTGGGGACCTGGACGTACGTGAATCCCGGTATCCAGCTCGAAGGGGATAATGCCTTAAAGAATGTGGCGGCAAGTGTGGCTGCTTCCGAGATGGAGAAGAAGCTGAAGGAATATTGCGCCAAAGTCGGAATCGTGGAAGGTGCATTCAACTACACATTCAATTCGGACAGCACGTTCACGAATGTCCTGAAGGGCAAGACGCTGAAGGGAACTTATTCCTTTAATCCGGACGAGAAGACAATGGAGCTACATTACGGGAAGATCGGCAAGTCGAAACTGACTACCATGACGGCGCATGTCGTCCTTTCCAATGACGAGCTTTCACTGCTTTTCGATGCGGACAAACTGCTGGATTTCCTGACGAAGCTCTCTGCCGTTTCCAAGAATACGACTTTGCAGACGCTGAACAAGCTGGCAAGCCAGTATGACGGGATGATGCTGGGATTTGAATTGAAGAAATAAAGTAAATACATAAAAAAGAAGCCAGGGTTTGTAATGATACATTCCCTGGCTTTTTTATTTGGAAAGATGATGGCCCTTAAATGTCACATGCGCAGAGCGTCGGGATTAGGTTACGGTCGCCATATGCGTTGTCTACGCGGGCAACGTTGATCCAGAATTTGCTGTCGTGCAACCATTCCAGCGGGAAGGCTGCTTTACTGCGCGGATATTCGTGTTTCCATTCGTCGGCCGTTACTTCGTATTCCGGGTGGGGAGCGTTTTTCAGTACGTTGTCTTCCTTCGAAGCCTTTCCTTCTTCCACTTCCTTGATTTCATCCCAGATGCATTCTAACACTTCGACGAAACGATCCAGTTCGGCTTTGCTTTCGCTTTCGGTCGGTTCGACCATCAGTGTGCCGTGAACCGGGAAAGAAAGTGTCGGTGCATGATAGCCGAAGTCCATCAAACGCTTGGCGATATCGCCCTCGTCGATGCCGGAGCGTTCTTTCACCGTGCGGCATTCTAAGATTAGTTCGTGACCCACGCGGCCTGTTGCACCGGTGTAAACGATTCCGTATGTATCTTTCAGCTTGGCTGCCAGATAATTCGCATTCAGGATTGCTGTCTTAGTGACTGTTTCCAGACCTTCTGTTCCTAACATGCGGATATAAGCGTACGTGATCGGTAGAATACCGGCGCTGCCATAAGGAGCGGCGGATACCGTGTTCAGTTCGCTTCCCCACAAAACCGGATGTTGCGGCAGGAACGGAACCAGATGTTCGGCTACGCAGATCGGACCCACACCGGGGCCGCCGCCTCCGTGAGGAGAAGAGAAAGTCTTATGCAGGTTCAGGTGGCAGACGTCAGCCCCGATCGTTCCCGGGTTGGTCAAGCCGACCTGTGCGTTCATATTGGCGCCGTCCATATAGAGCTGACCGCCGCAAGCGTGGACAATGTCGCACATTTCTTTGATGTCCACTTCGAAGATACCGTGAGTAGACGGATATGTGATCATGCTGGCAGCCAGATTATCCTTGTTGGCTTCAGCCTTTGCGCGGAAGTCTTCGAGGTCGATGTTCCCTTTATCGTCACACTTCACCGTGACAGTCGTGAAACCGCATTGGATGGCACTTGCCGGGTTTGTCCCGTGGGCGGAAGCCGGAAGCAGAACGACATTGCGATGTCCTTGTCCGATGCTTTCCAGATAAGCGCGGATCACGCGCAGGCCTGCATATTCGCCGGCCGCACCCGAATTGGGCTGGAACGTGCAACCCTTGAAGCCTGTAATTTCACACAGGTAAGCGGACAGGTTTTCGATCAGTTCCTTGTAGCCTTCCACCTGGTCTTCCGGTGCGTACGGATGGATATTCATAAATTCAGGACGGCTGAGCGGCAGCATGCTGGAAGCCGGGTTCAGCTTCATAGTGCAGGAGCCTAAGGAAATCATGGACTGTGCCAATGAGATGTCCTTGCGGCCCAGACGGGTGATGTAGCGCATCAGCTCCGTTTCGGTATGATATTTCTTGAACACATCTTCCTGTAGGAAGTCGGATGTGCGAGCGAATTTAGGATCGAAATAAGTCTTTTCGGGAACAGCTTCTTTCAGCATATAATCTTTTCCGGCGGCACCGGCGAAGATGTACAGCAATACGCCGATATCGGTCGGCTGTGTCGTCTCATCCAGGCTGACGCCCACCTGTCCGCCTTCAAAGTAGCGCAGGTTCACTTTGCATTCCAATGCGATTTCGCGGAGTGCATTGATCGAAACATGTTCCGGAAGCTGGATCTTCAGCGTGTCGAAATAGTCCTTGTTCAATTGTTTGTAGCCCAGCTTTTCCAGTTCCCCGGCCAGGAATCCGGCAGAGGCGTGGATGCGTCCGGCAATGTTCTTCAAGCCTTCGGCACCGTGATAAACGGCATAGAAGCCGGACATGGTGGCAAGCAAGGCCTGGGCCGTACAGATATTGGAAGTTGCTTTCTCGCGTTTGATATGTTGTTCACGTGTCTGCAATGCTAAACGGTAAGCGGCATGTCCGTAAGCATCTTTGGAAATACCGATGATGCGTCCGGGGATGGAGCGTTTATACTCGTCCTTTGTTGCAAAGAAAGCAGCAGACGGACCGCCGTAGAACATCGGAATACCGAAGCGCTGGCTGCTTCCGAACACCACGTCCGCGCCCCATTCTCCCGGAGGAGTCAGCAAGACGAGGCTCATCAGGTCGGCAGCAACGGCTACGCGGGTCTCATTTGCGTTGGCACGTGCGATAAAGGCTGCATAGTCTTCAATTGAACCGTCGGCATTCGGATACTGTACGATCGCACCGAATACATCCGGCGTAAACTCGAATGTCTTATAGTCGCCCGTAACAACCCGGATGCCTTGCGGAATCATGCGGGTGTGGATAACTGCCAATGTTGAGGCAAATACGTTTTCGTCTACGAACAGCGTGTTGGCTCCGGCTTTTGCCTGTGCGCGGCTCCGGCTTCCATAGAACATGGTTGCAGCTTCGGCTGCGGCAGTCGCTTCGTCAAGCAGCGAGCAGTTTGCCAGGGGCAGGCCTGTCAGTTCGCAAATGACGGTCTGGAAATTCAGCAGCGCTTCCAGGCGGCCCTGCGACACTTCTGCCTGATAAGGCGTGTACGAAGTGTACCAAACCGGATTCTCGAATACATTACGCTGGATGGGAGCCGGGCAAACAGTGTCGTACCAACCCATTCCGATGTAAGAAGTGAAAACTTCGTTTTTGGAAGCCAGTTCCGAGATGTGTTCGGCAAACTCGCGTTCTGTCATGGGTTCGGGAAGGTTAAGCGGCTCTTTCAAGCGGATGTTGGACGGGATGGTCTGATCGATCAGCTCGTCAACCGACTTAACGCCGATGGCTTGCAGCATGGAAGGAATGTCTTCAGCCGAAATACCTACGTGACGGTTTACAAATTTATTTGTGTCCATAATATTATGTAGTTTATAAATAGGGATTATTAAACTTTTCGTCGAAGACTCTCGTCTCCGGTCCGTGCCCCGGATAGATGACGGTCTCGTCGGGCAGGGAGAGGAGTTTGTCGCGGATGGCAGCTACCAGCACTTCCTGGTTTCCCCCCCAGAGGTCCGTACGGCCGATGCTTCCGGCAAACAAGGCGTCGCCGACAATAGCAAAGCCGTTTTTCTTATTATAGAAAGCGACACTGCCGGGAGAATGTCCGGGAACGGTCAGCACCTGCAGTTCGGATGTCCCGAACTTGATGATTTCGCCTCCGACAATATATTTTTCTACCGGAACGTTTTCCACGTGCTGGCGTAGCCCAAACAGTTTGGCCTGTTCGTCAGGCAAAGGCAGTTTCTCCACATCCAGCTTGTTGGCTTCCGGGTTGAGTCCGTATGTCTTGTGTATAAAACCGTTCCCGAACACATGATCCACGTGCAGATGCGTACAAAGCAGATGCTTCAGTGTCAGTTTGTTCTCGGAAATGAAGTCGCTCAACTCCTTTTCCTCTTCCCTGCGGCAACAGCCACAGTCGATCAGCACGGCTTCGCGCGTTTCGTCATACAACAGGAATGTGTTTTCCTGGAAATAGTTAAACTCGAACGATTTTATTGTAATCATAACGGTACGTACACTACTTTTTTAGTTTGGAAAAATTCTTCTTTAAAATAGTCGCTCAGGTTGAGACTGACAGCTTGATTGCGGAATGGCAATATTTCATGCTGTAATTCCCCTCCCTTCAAACAAATCAAACCATTCGGAAGAGCATTTTGTTGTTCCTTTTTAATATTCTTACGAGCAATTTTCACCAGATCGGCAAGTGGCATGACGGCGCGGCTCACGACAAAGTCGAAAAGCTCCTTTTCCTCCTCGGCACGGCAATGGCGGAAGGTGACGTTTTTCAGGCCGATCGCTTCGGCAACGGCTTGTCCGACTTTGATCTTTTTCCCGATGCTGTCCACCAGATGGAATTGCACGTCCGGCATCAGGATTGCCAACGGGATACCGGGAAAACCGCCTCCCGTACCGATGTCCATTACGGTCGATCCGTCTTTGAACCGCAACATCTTCGTCAGCCCTAACGAGTGGAGGACATGATGCAGATAGAGATTCTCTATATCTTTGCGCGAAATCACATTGATTTTAGCGTTCCAGTCCGCATATAGGGGAAATAAGGCGTCTATCTGTGCTTGCTGCCCGTCCGTCAGTTCCGGAAAATAGGCTTTTAGAATAGACAATTGGCTATTGACAACTGCCGATTGTTCGTTGGCGGTCGACTGTGTTTCGTTTGTGTTGATAAGCTCCATTAACGATAGGTATATGAAGTATTATTTCTTACTTTTTAATTCTTAATTCTCAATTAACTTCGAAACCGGGCTGTCTTTCTTCAATAAATACTGGATTTCATCATAGGGAAGAAATACGTTTGTAGCCCCTACGACATAGGCTGCTATCTCATATTCATTGAATGTATAGGTGATCCCGTTCCCGTCGATCAGGAAATTGCCGTTCGGAAAGATTTCTTCGACACTGAAGAAACCGATGTTTTCCAGGTCTTTTGCATTCTCCACATTGTTTTGCTTGGCAATATGGTCGACCAGTATTTGGGCGAGGCTGTCTTGGAAGTTATCGATAAAGATGTCTTCTTCCGTGATCGCATTGCCTGTTTTGAGGTTGATCACATGATTATTATATGCGTGCGCTCCATGCGCTCCACCTGTGTAATTCTCAAATCTCACGATATAGCTCAGAATATCATTCTGATTGTAGGCGATTTCGTCGGACGATGATTCATAATAAGAGAACCAGGCTCCGACCGGCAGATCGTCTTTTTTCTCCAACTCGGCCTTGAAGTCGGTTTCCAACTCCTTGTAGGCATCCAGATAATCTTCCGTGTATTTGGCTGCTGCATCTTCCGGTGACAGATTTTCATAGTTTTCCCCAAAGTAGGAGAGAACGAAGTCGTTCTGGATCTTCTTCAATATTTCTTTGTTTGCGAATTTAACCGGATAGATGAAGTTTAATTGGAAGTCACAATTGGGATTATCCGGATTCTCTAACAGGTGGTATGTCTTTTCTACCCGGATGGAATCGAACTTGATTTCATTGTCCGCCGTCTGTTTTGTACTGGTGTTACAGCTTGTTACAAACACACCCAAAAGGAAACATACAATCAGACTTTTGCATATTTGTGTACTCATCGGAATCATAGATTTTAGATAATACTTTATGATGCAAATGTACGCTATTATCTTTTAATAAACGAATGCTTCCTTTTTAAATTTTCTTTGCGGGCGGATCGATATGCTTCAATATACGGTAATATCGACTTGGCCATATTGTTCTGTTTGTGCGTTTTTGCACGTACGGCGTACGAATTCGTACAATCGTCTTAAAGGGTATTGTTCTTATTTGATTGCTAATTAGGATTTTCCGGAAATGGCATGGTCTTTGCGTTATTATTTGTATTAAACAAATACTGTGTCTATGTTTAAACATTATGTAAAGGTCGCATTCCGGCTGATAAAACGGAGTTTTTTGTTTTCGTCTATCAATATGCTGGGTTTTGTATTGGGGATGACGGCTGCTTTCCTGATTTACCTCTGGGTGGTGGACGAGTTGACATTTGAAGATTTCCAGAAAGATGCGGATTCTATTTATCGGGTGGTGACAGTCGATAAATTTGATGACGGCCGGCTTGTGAAGAAAGGAAACGGGGGAAGTGCCGCGTTGAGCAATGCTTTTCGCAAAGAGTTCCCGCAAGTCGAGGATGCGACTTTTATCCGTAGAGAAGGACAACGCCCTTTCTTTTTGGGAGAAAAGCAATATGAGGCGGATGTCGCCTACGTCGATACGACTTTCTTTCGTTTCTTCAGTTTCCCGGTCTTGTCCGGCGATCCGAACCGGATTCATACCGAACCGGCCTCTGTTGTGATTTCCGACCGGATGGCGCGTAAGCTGTTTGGTACGGATAATGCCGTCGGAAAGGAGTTTCAGGGTGTTTATTACGGTCCGGTAGCGTATTATAAAGTAGCGGCGGTCATAGCCGTGCCGCGTAAGTCTCATATCCAGGCGGATATTTTTTTCACCGGCAGTGAATATCTGAAAGGCAGTAATATCGTGTTTGGTTCGTCATGGGGACCTTTTACAGAAGCCTTAGTTTATATCAAGATGGGAAATATAAGGATGACTTATGCGGATCGGAAACGGATGAGCCTGCTGATGAAGGAACATACGGGAGATGATGTTTATCTGATGTTCCAGCCTTTGAAAGAAATCCATCTGCATACGAACTTTGAAGATGTGGCGGTCAGGAACCACGGAAGCCTTTCGCTGATCTGGCTGTTCTCGGCACTGGCGCTGTTGGTCATTTTTATGGGAGCGTTCAATTTTACGACTTTGTCGACGGCGCGTGCCTCTTTGCGATTTCGGGAGATTGGGGCGCGAAAGGTGTGCGGTGCCAAGCGGCATGCGCTGGTGATGCAATTCCTGTCGGAAAGTATCGTGCAGGCTTTTCTTTCCCTCGTGCTGGCTTTGGCATTGACCGAATTGTTGTTGCCGTTCTTTAATATGTTTGTCGGAAAGGATATCCGGTTGGTCTTTTCGTGGGAAGTGGTGCTGTTTATCTTGCTGGGCATATTAGGAATCGGGGTTTTGGCGGGAAGTTATCCTGCCTTGTATATGTCGTCCCTCAATCCTTTACTGGCATTTAAAGGCGGGAAGATATCCGGGAAGAAAGGCGATTTCATCAAAGGGTTGGTTTGTGTACAGTTTTTCATTGCTATCATGTTGGTGATCTGTACGTCGGTTATATTCAAACAGCTGTATTATATGCAGCATAAGGATTTAGGGTTGGACAAGGAGAACATCGTTTCCGTCAAGACAAACCTTTGGTATGAGGTAGACGCTTATAAAAAGGAAGTCCTGAAAAATCCGAATGTGAAGAGCGTGTCGATGGGCACGCAAATAGATAATTATCTGGAAGGTTATGACGTAGAATCCTTAAAGGAATTTACCTGGCAGACGAATGACGAAATGAGTAAAATGAAGGCTGCTTTTCTCTTTGCCGACGGCGACTTTGTGAAGACGTACGGTATCCAGATATTGAAAGGAGAAGCCATGAAATCGGATTATGACGCCTATTGGAGGTATGAGAACCGCATGGTAATGATCAATGAAACAGCCTGGAAGCAGATGCACGTAGAAGACCCGATCGGGATAGAAACAAATTTAGGAAAGATTGTCGGTGTGGTGAAAGACTTTAACTTTTCGCCTTTGCGGAAGCCGATCCTGCCTGTATGCATCTTCTATACTCCTGAAAATATGTATTCCCTCCATTTTAAAATAGCTCCGGAGAATAAAGCGGAAACGATACGTTTCTTGAAAGAGTTATATGAACGGATGAACCCGGGGCAGTTCTTCACTTATGAGTTTTTTGACGATGCTTTGTCCCGGACTTATGCTCCGGAACGGCAACAGGGATACGTCTCGTTGATATTTACTTTTATTGCGATCCTCATAGCGATGATGGGCGTGTTCGGACTGGTCGCCCTTTCGGCGCAGCAGCGGACGAAGGAGATCGGGATTCGTAAAGTGAACGGGGCGCATACGGAACGGATTGTCAAGATGTTCTGTCGGGAATATATGCTGAGGCTTGCGATTGCATTTGTGGTAGCATGTCCGGTCGCATACTTTCTGATGCATAACTGGCTGGCAGGCTTTGCTTACCGGACGACGTTGAGCTGGTGGTTGTTTCCGTTGGCAGGCCTGATTATCCTGTTGATTACGCTCCTGACCGTCATCGGCCAGAGTTACCGGTCCGCTTCACAGAATCCGGTCAAGTCATTACGATATGAATAATAATAAAAAGAAGATATGAAGCTGATTTATTTTGCTCTTTGCCTGCTCGTACCGTTGGGCAGCAGTTGTAAGAATAAGAACCCGAATCTGAGTAAGGATGAACTATTTTCGGAGATGGAACAGGTTTCCGAGGTGGAAGTCGCAGAAACATCTTCGGTGATGACGGAAGGCCACGTACCGCCAGCCGGAATCCGTTATGCGGCAAAGCTGGACCGGAGCGAACCTTTGATTCATCTGGATATCGAGGCGGCATTGCGGAATGTCCGGCCTGTTAAGTTGAGTGACTTCGGGAAAGAAATTGTCTATCACCGGATTGGTGTATTCGAACATGGAATAGATGCTTCGTTCACTCCGGTGGAGGACGGCTACTTGGTGATTTGTGCGGAGGGATTATGGTGGCTGGATAAAAACTTGAAGAAAGACAAGCTACTGATAAAGAACGATGTTGAGTTTATGTCGTCCGGTGATTTTGAAGGATACAGTCCGCACTCTATGCTGAAGAGTTATGATTACGATCCGTCTTCCCGCTCCGTTTATTGCCAGTTCTTTTTGGAAGATAAGAAGAATAAAAGTTTTGTAATGTACACGTCGCGTATTCCATTGGCGGAATTACGACAGCGTTCTTCTCCGATGGATCTGAATGATTTGCCGAAATGGCTTAAAACGAAGGATGAGCCGAATGTTTTTGCCCGGATAGCGCGTGTTTTTATTGTTAAGAATGGCTTTGCACTGTATCGGGAAAGTCTGAATGCGCTTTATACGTTTGCTGCCAACGGAGATACACTATGCTATTTTGCTCCGGGGAGCGGTGAGTTTAAGGCAATGAAAGGGACTATCAGGAATGCCGAGAGCAGCGATCTCTATAAATATAAAGGGCAGGAGTGTTTCCGGTTGGCCTATACCGACACCTTGTTCCGTACTTTGGATGCGTCTACGTTCCGTCCTGCCTATAAGATCGATTTCGGTACGCATCAGGCAACCCGTGCGGAAGGGCTGAATCCTGCTGTTGATTTATCGGATAAATATCTGGTTCATAACCTCACGGAAACGGATGACTACCTGTTTCTTAGCCTGACACAGAACCATGATTGCCCGAACACCCGGAATGCCGGAACAGTCAAGTTCTTTCAGGTTATTTATAATAAGAAAAACGGCGAGCTCTATTCTTTTGTTGACAAAACAAAGAAGACGGTTCCCGGACTTATCCCGAACGATTTGGACGGAGGTATCGGTTATTGGCCTAAGATACAGATGAACGGGCAGCCTTATATGCTACTGATCGGGCGTGCGTTGAAACGTGCGGTTCCAGCCGACCGGCTATCGAAAATTCCAGCATTGCAAGGGTTGGAGGATAAAGAAATGGTTTTAATAACAGTACGATAACTATTTTAAGAGGATTAGAGATGTTGAAACACTATGTCAAAGTCGCCCTCCGGTTGATAAAACGGAGTTTCCTGTTCTCATCTATCAATATGTTAGGCTTTGTGATAGGGATGACTGCCGCTTTCCTGATTTATCTCTGGATTGTGGACGAGTTGACGTTTGAAGATTTTCAGAAGAACAGGGATTCTATCTACCGGGTTATTGCAGTAGAACAAGATGCCGGCGGAGAGGTGAAGGAATCTGCCTATACGGTGGCGCCGTTGAGCAAAGCCTTCCGGGATGAGTTTCCGCAGGTGGAGAATGCCACTTTTACGCTGAACTTCGGAACTTTGAACCTGCATTCGGGAGCAAATCTGATCGAGGCTAAATACACGTATGTGGATACTACTTTCTTTGATCTTTTCAGCTTTCCGGTCGTTGCCGGCGATCCTGCACTGATGAAACGGGACCCGCAACAGATCGTGTTGGCCGAATCGGCTGCACGGAAGCTGTTTGGCGAAACATCGGCTGTCGGCAGGGAAGTGACTTGCCGGTTCCTGGGGCAAACATTCCGCTATAAGGTGGCGGCTGTCCTGGAAATCCCGCGTAAAAGTCATATTAAATTTGAAGTGTTGTTGAGCGAACAGGCTTATCCGGCTCCGGTCGGTTGGGATTTTGCCGAAGGAACAACTGTGTATGTCCAGATAAGGAAGGGAACGGTTTTGTCCGACGCCGACCGGGAGAAGATGGGGCGCGTCTGGCTCAGCCACGATGAAAAAGGGAAATATCTGGAGTTCCAGCCTTTGGAAGATATCCATTTGCATACTCTTTTTAAAGACCCGGAAGTGGATAATCATGGAAATATGTCCCAGATTTATCTGTTTATGGCTTTGGCTGTACTGATTATCTTTATGGGAGCGTTCAATTTTACAACCTTGTCTACGGCACGCGCTTCCCTGCGCTTCAAGGAAATTGGAGTACGGAAGGTGACGGGTGCGAAGCGTAAGACGCTGGTGGTGCAATTCCTGGCGGAGAGCTTGGTACAAGCCTTCCTCTCATTGGTTCTGGCATTGGCGTTGACGGAGTTATTGTTGCCGTTTTTCAATCACCTTGTCGGAAAAGATATCCTGTTGACATTCGGTTGGCAGACCTTGTTGTTTGTCTTGTTCGGGATTATCGGAGTCGGTTGCCTGGCCGGTGCGTTCCCAGCTTTCTATATGTCGTTGTTCAATCCGTTGCAGGCCTTTAAGGGCGGACGGGCGACCGGGAAGAAAGGCGTGTTGGTCAAAGGACTGGTGTGCGTGCAGTTTGTCATTGCCATAACGATGGTGTTTGCGACTTCTGTCGTATTCCGGCAACTCCATTATCTGCAAAATGCGGATTTAGGGTTGGATAAAGAAGATATGATTGTGGTCGATTGCGGATTCTTCGACCTGATGTCTTATATGGGAGGTTACGGGATAGACGATTATAAACAAGCCGTGCTGAAAAATCCGAATGTGAAACAGGTCACCGGAGGGGCCGAACTCTCGAATTATCTTCAGGGACATAGTTTTGAGGAGAGTGTCTTCAGCTGGGCGGACGCGACCGGACAGGTCGATTCGTTGAAAGCGGTCGGGATGGCCGGTGACGCGGATTTTATGGAGACATTAGGGTTGACTCTACTGAAAGGTAAGCCGTTCGGCGCAGACAAGAACGCTTTTATGGAGGGTGCGTATGCGAAAGAGTTGCCGATTGTCATTAACGAAACAGCCTGGAGGATGATGCAAGTGGAAGACCCGGTCGGTATGCTTCTCCGGAACAAAGGCGGGTACGGAGAGACGTCGAGGATAGTCGGCGTCGTGAAAGACTTTAACTTCCAACCTCTGCGGGAAAAGGTAAAACCTGCTTTTCTGTATTATTCCCGCCGGTTCTTGAACACCCTTTATATAAAGATATCACCAGTGAACAAGGCTGAAACGTTGAAGTTCCTGAAAGAAGAATATGAGAAGATGCGTCCGGACAATGTGTTTACTTACCGTTTTTTCTCGGATGCCCTTCGCCAGAACTATGCCCATGAACGCCAACTTGGACAGATGTTTTTGATCTTTACTGTACTTGCTATTCTTGTCGCCATGATGGGTGTCTTCGGCCTGGTCGCCCTTTCGACGGCGCAACGGACAAAGGAAATAGGTATCCGGAAGGTCAACGGTGCTCATTCGGACCGGATCGTGAGGATGTTCTGCCGGGAATATATGATTTGGGTCGGCGTAGCGTTTGTGATAGCCTGCCCGCTGGGTTATCTCTTTATGAATCGTTGGTTGAGCAACTTCGCTTATCAGGCAACGGTTGGCTGGTGGTTGTTCCCGTTGGCGGGACTGGTAATTCTGCTGATTACGATACTGACAGTTATTGTTCAGACTTGGCGTGCCGCTTCCCGGAATCCGGTGAGATCATTGCGTTATGAATAAAGAATAAAATAGATATAAAGATATGCTGAAACATTATGTAAAAGTCGCACTCCGACTGATAAAGAGGAGTTTTCTGTTTTCATCCATCAATATGTTGGGCTTTGTGGTCGGGATGACGGCCGCTTTTCTGATCTATCTTTGGATTGTGGATGAGTTGACGTTTGAGGATTTTAATAAAAACAGGAATGAGATTTACCGGGTGATAAGGGTGGTTGAGAATGCTGATGGGCAGGTTCCGTCTACGGCTACACCGTTAAGTGGAATATTCCGGAAAGATTATCCGAAAGTTGAGAATGCTACATTTATTAAATATAGTAATGCAGCTGATTTTCATTTCGGAAATGATTTTATTGTGGCGAAACTGGCGTATGTGGATACAACGTTTTTCGATGTGTTTGATTTCCCGGTTGTAGCAGGTGATCCCAAGTTGATGAAGAAAGATCCGCAACAAATCGTAATATCGGAAGAAACGGCAAAGAGAATGTTTGGTAATGCTTCGGCTATAGGGAAAGAGGTGATTCATAATTTTTGGAGGGAGCAACGGCCTTATAAAGTAGCCGCTGTATTGAAAGTCCCCCGCAAGAGTCATATCCAGTTTGATGTATTGATCGGTTGGAACTCTTTTCTGTCTTATCATAAAGAAGAGGAAAATAATTGGGGTTGGTCAGAACGAATGCATGTTTATATCCAGTTGAAAAAGGGACAGAAATTGACTGATGCAGATCGTTTGGCAATGCGTAATTTGTGGATCGATCATTCACAATGGGGGAAACCGTTGGATTTCCAACCATTGTCTGATATTCACCTGCGTACGACTTTCAAAGAGCCGGATGATGTGTATAATCACGGTAATATACAGCAAATCTATTTGTTTGCGGCTTTGGCTGCTTTGATTGTCTTTATGGGTGCGTTCAACTTTACCACGTTGTCGACTGCACGTGCTTCTCAACGTTTTAAGGAGATCGGTGTGAGGAAAGTGACAGGAGCAAAACGCCATATGCTGATTACACAGTTTCTTTCGGAAAGTTTGGTACAGGCTTTCTTGGCGTTGTTGTTGGCGCTTGCCTTGACTGAGTTATTATTGCCGTTGTTTAACCGTTTTGTCGAAAAAGATATTGTGCTGATATTTAATTGGCAGACGGTGTTATTCATATTATTCGGAATCTTGGGAATTGGTTGTTTAGCTGGAAGTTTTCCTGCTTTTTATATGTCGTCGTTTAACCCTTTGCTGGCTTTTAAAGGCGGACAAGCAACAGGGAGAAAGGGCGCATTGGTGAAAGGTCTTGTATGCGTGCAGTTTGTGATTTCGATTGTGATGATTATCGGAACGGTGGTTGTCTTTAAACAGTTACACTATTTACAAAACGCAGATGTCGGGTTAGATACGGAAAATCTGGTTATGGTAGATGTAGATGACTGGCGCGAAGAATCTATACCTTATAAACAGGAGGTTTTGAAGAATTCACATGTGAAAAGCATAACAATAGGTGTTGATCTTTCTGATTTTTTACAAGGATATCGTTGGGAAACTTCGAAATTTAGCTGGCAAGATGAGGTTGGAAGGATGGATTCGTTGGAGATGGTAGGACTGGTTGGAGACCGGGACTTCTTCCAAACTTTAGGCTTAGAATTGGTGAAAGGTGAAGCGTTTGAGGCTGATCCTGATAAATTTTGGAGTGGGGCTTATAATGTAACTCCAATTGTCATTAATGAAACAGCTTGGAAAATGTTGGATGTAGAAAACCCTGTGGGTATGATATTGAAGGGTGATTTAAATTTTACCGGTCGAGGAACTTCACGTATAGTTGGTGTCGTAAAAGATTTTAACTACCAACCATTACGGGAAAAAATTCGTCCCGTATTTATATATTATACGAATCAACTGCTTGATAAGATGTATATTAAAATTTCTCCGGAGAAACAAATGGAGACATTGAATTTCCTGAAGACAAAATATGAAGAGATGCGGCCTAACCATATTTTTGTTCCTCAATTTTTCAAGAGTGTCCTTAAGAATAACTATGCCCGTGAGCGGCAGCTCAGCCAAGTGTTCCTTATTTTTACTATTCTTTCGATTCTTGTCGCCATGATGGGTGTCTTCGGACTGGTCGCCCTTTCGACGGCGCAACGGACAAAGGAAATAGGTATCCGGAAGGTCAATGGCGCTCATTCGGACCGGATCGTGAGGATGTTCTGCCGGGAATATATGATTTGGGTCGGCGTAGCGTTTGTGATTGCTTGCCCGCTGGGGTATCTCTTTATGGATCGCTGGTTGAGCAACTTTGCTTATCAGGCAACGGTTGGCTGGTGGCTTTTCCCGATGGCGGGACTGGTTATTCTGCTGATTACCATACTGACAGTTATTGTCCAAACCTGGCGTGCCGCTTCCCGGAATCCGGTGACATCACTACGTTATGAATAAAAAGAAAATGATAAATAAGAAATAAAAAGCAAACAGTTATGATAAAAGCAATTAATCTGACAAAAGTTTTCCGCACGGAAAGCGTGGAAACAACAGCCTTGAACGGCATTAATCTGGAAATAAACGAAGGTGAATTCTTGGCAATCATGGGGCCTTCCGGTTGTGGAAAATCTACTTTACTGAATCTGTTGGGGTTGCTGGATAATCCGACGGACGGCGAACTATGGTTCCTCGGGCACGAAGTGTCGCGGTACACGGAGAACAACCGGACGGATTTACGGAATGGAAATATCGGTTTTGTTTTTCAGAGTTTTAATCTGATAGACGAACTGACGGTTTTTGAAAATGTGGAACTTCCTTTGCTCTACGCCGGTGTATCGGTGAAAGAACGGGTGGATAGAGTCAATGCCGCCCTCGACCGGATGCAGATAGCCCACCGCTCGGAGCATTTTCCACAACAACTGTCCGGTGGGCAGCAACAACGTGTGGCGATTGCCCGTGCCATAGTCACGAACCCGCATATCGTGCTGGCGGATGAACCGACCGGAAACCTGGACTCTGTCAACGGCAACGAAGTGATGAACCTGTTGCAGGAACTGAACCGGGAAGGAACGACAGTCGTAATGGTCACCCACTCCGAAGAGAATGCCCGGATGGCCGGCCGTCTGATTCGTATGATAGACGGGAATATACTGACTGAAAGCAGAAAATAGGATAACATATTAAATCTAAGAAAAAGATGAATAAATTAAGTTTGAGCTGGGTGTTCTTTCTCTTAATCGCTTGCAGTTTACCTAAATCGGATACATCAACTTATCCGGTAGCTGATGTAAGGGCCGGAATCAGTAATCCGGGCACTCTGAAGCTGAGTGATGAAATAGAAGAAGTTATGTATGTGCCCCTGGAAGTAACCTCCGATGATGCTTCGCTGATAGATGGCGTTGCCAATTATGCTGTTACGAGTCAATATATCTATGTGCTTCCGGTGAAAGAGCAACGAATCGTCTTGTTTGACAGGCAAGGTCATTTTATCAAGACATTGATCCCGTTCGGACAAGGGCCGGGCGAGTTTAGCGGCTATGTAGCCAGTATGCAGGCGGATGAAAAGAATAACCGTCTTTATTTGTTCAGTACAGACCGTGTCGAGGTATATACGTTGGATGGGGAACCTGTCCGGCATTTTGCTCATGATTACCAGGTTGTATATCAATACTCGGTTGGCAAGGACCGCCTGGCAGCTGTGTCAATGCCCTACGTCCCTTTTCAGGAGGGCAGTTTTGGTATCGGTGTCTTTACGGAAAACGGTGACACGGTTGTTATGAAGAATGATTTTTATTCCCCTTTGGTCCCACATGATAAATCAGGGTTGACTATCCGGATTGCTGCTGCTTATTCCGAACAGTTGAAATCTGTTTTATTTAAGACCGGCAGTAATGATACGCTATACCGGATTTCAGACAATCAGATTCAGCCTGCTTGTGTTTTGAGTTTACAGAATTCGGACAAAGAGATCATCAGTTCGGTCGATGTTACGGACTTCAATAGTTTGAGGGATTTCGGGGATGATAAAGATTACTTTGTTTCCGATATCTTTGAAACGCCTGCACGTTATTATTTCCGTTTGAGGAATAATCAAGGACATTTGGTTGCTTCCGTCGATAAGAAAACAGGTGAGACATTGGTGGAGAAGTGTGAACAGCCCGTTTCGTTGGCAGAACTGTCGGTTGCTACTTTGCTGCATGGAATGTTAGGAACAAGAAGTTATCAGGGTTTCCCGGTTTGGGGAAGTACGGCGGGGAATGATCTGGTCCAGGTCGTAACGGCTGGCGAACTTGATTTCTACAAGAGCCTTCATTCCGTCTCAATTCCCGACCAACTGAAAAGTATGGAAGAAGATAGTAATCCGGTCTTTATCTTTTACAAGTTGAAAGGAGTGTAAATCGTTATTTATGGCTCATATTTGGCAAATAGTGAATCAATAACGGATAACGCCGGTCCTCTATTGCATGTTACGGCTGTATTCCTTTCATGTCACAACTGTCTTCCTTCTATGTTACGATTGGATTTCTTTTGTTTCACGGCTGTGACATGAATAGCGGGTAGGTCTGGAAGGGGCACACATCCCGCATCGTTCATTCTATCTGCCGGGTGGTTCCTTCCTTTACGGCACTATAACTCCATGAAGCACCCGTAAACAGGGAATTATGCAATAGTTCCCCTTTCTGTTCCTGCATTTGTTCAGTTTTTCATATCTTGCATGATCCCGGAGTCTGTATCTCTATGCAGACAACCGGGACGCTTGGATGAACTTCTCCGAATCTGTACAAAAATAGTAATAGTTACCCGAAAAAGTTGTACATTTGTCCCCTCGAAAATCAGACGGAATATGGACAAGATCCGATTAAAAGACAAAGAATTTGAACTCTTTATCCCGGAAGCGGAGATAAAAGAAGCGATTGCAAAGGTGGCGGAGCATATCCGGGCCGATGTGAAAGGCACGAATCCGTTGTTTGTGGGAATCCTGAACGGAGCCTTTATGTTTACGGCCGAACTGATGCGCCAGTTGGACGAACCGTACGAGATTACTTTTGCCCGCTATTCTTCCTATAAGGGGACCAGTACGACCGGCGTTGTCCGTGAGATCATGCCCGTGCAAGCCGATGTAAAAGGGAGGACTTTGATTCTGATTGAGGATATTATCGATACCGGGTTCACGATGCAATACGTGATGGACAAGCTCCGTAAAGACGGTGCAGCCGATGTGAAGTTGGCTACGATGCTTTTCAAGCCCGATTCGTTGAAGTGTGATTTGAAACCCGATTATGTCGGTATCCGGATTCCAGGCGATTTTATTGTCGGCTACGGACTGGATTATGACGAGATGGGGAAGGCTTACCGGAACATCTATAAGATAGTTGAGAGTTGAAAATTGAAAGTTATTAGATTAATGTATAATGGGTGGCAATAGGGGGGTGATTACAATTATTCATTCTTAATTGTCAATTAAAAAGCAAACTTTTTATGTTGAACATTGTTATTTTTGGTGCTCCCGGTTCAGGAAAGGGAACACAGAGCGAATTGATTATTGCTGAATATGGTGTAGACCATATCTCTACAGGTGATGTTTTGCGTTCTGAAATGAAGAACGAAACTGAACTGGGCAAGATTGCTAAGGATTACATCGAAAAAGGACAGTTGGTTCCGGATGAACTGATCGTCGACATGCTGGCAAAAGTTCTGGACAGCAAAGAGAACTCCAAAGGTGTTATCTTCGATGGTTTCCCCCGTACGATCCCGCAGGCAAAGGCACTGAAAGAAATGTTGAACAAGCGCGGTACGGACGTATCGGTAATGTTGAACTTGCAGGTTGAGGAAGAAGAACTGATCAAACGTCTGCTGGAACGCGGTAAAGTATCAGGGCGTTCAGACGACAACCTGGAAACAATCAAGTCAAGACTGGATGTTTATCACAAACAGACCGCTCCTCTGGCTGACTATTATATCGGCGAAGGCAAACATGTTGCTATCGAAGGTATGGGTACCGTCGAAGAAATCTTCGGCCGTATCAAAGAAGCAGTGAATAATTTGTAAATTGATCAATGTGCGAATATGCCAATTTAAGTATCATTATTGGCACATTGGCATATTCGCACATTAAATAATTATTTTTTATGGCTGAATCAAACTTTGTAGATTATGTAAAGATCTATTGCCGTTCAGGTAAGGGCGGTAGAGGGTCTTCTCACTTTCGCCGCGAGAAATACATTCCGAAAGGAGGTCCCGACGGAGGCGATGGAGGGCGAGGAGGCCATGTGTATCTTCGTGGGAACCGGAACTATTGGACGCTCCTGCACCTGAAATACGAACGTCATATTATGGCGACGAACGGTGAAGGGGGCGGTGCCAAGCGCAGTTTTGGGAAAGATGGCGAAGACCGTGTGATCGAAGTTCCTTGCGGAACTGTCGTGTATGATGCCGATACGGGCGAGTTTATCTGTGACGTGACCGAAGACGGACAGCAGGTCATGCTGTTGAAAGGCGGTCGCGGCGGCTTGGGTAATTGGAACTTTAAGACTTCGACCAATCAGGCGCCCCGTTATTCGCAGCCCGGTGAGCCGGCGCAGGAACGGATGGTGATCATGCAATTGAAGTTGCTGGCCGATGTCGGTCTGGTCGGTTTCCCGAACGCAGGTAAGTCTACGTTGCTGTCGGTGGTTTCGGCGGCTAAACCGAAAATCGCCAATTATCCGTTTACGACGCTGGAACCGAACCTCGGTATCGTGAGCTATCGTGACAACCGTTCGTTCGTGATGGCCGATATTCCCGGTATTATCGAAGGGGCCAGCGAAGGTAAAGGATTGGGATTACGCTTTCTCCGTCATATCGAACGTAACTCGCTGCTCCTGTTCATGGTGCCGGCCGATGCGGACGATATCAAGAAGGAATACGAAATCCTGTTAGGCGAGTTGGTCAAGTATAATCCCGATTTGCAGGATAAGAGCCGTGTGTTGGCAATCACGAAAAGCGATATGCTGGACGAAGAGCTGATCGAGGCCCTGTCGGAAGATTTGCCGGAAGGCGTTCCGCATGTCTTTATTTCTTCGGTTGCCGGAATGGGAATTGTCGAGTTGAAGGACCTTCTGTGGAAGGAACTGAACAAGGAGACTTTCCATGAGGTGGAGCGTATCGTACACAAGAATATCGATGTCAGTTCGCTTGCACTGGATGATGACGATTTCATTATTCCTCTTGAAGAGGACGATCCGGACGATGATGAGGAATATGAAGAATACGAAGATTGGGACGACGAAGATGAAGATACTTCAAAATGATAAAGTAAAGATGTTGCAATTTCCCGGGTTAAGCGGGGATTGCAACATCTCTCATTTTATAACTACCCGCCGGGGCGGTGTGAGCGAAGGGGCGTATGCTTCCTTTAATCCCGGTGAATATAGCGGAGATGATCCGGAGGCCGTCCGGATGAACCGGAAGCTTCTTTCGGATGCAATAGGAATCCCTTCCGAAAGGATTTTTGCCCCTTTTCAGGTACATGGCGCGGAGGTTCGCTCGATCGAACCTTTCTTTCTCTCCCTTCCTTTGGATGAACAGCGGATTTATCTGGACGGCGTAGATGCTTTGGCCACCAATGTGCCGGATGTTTGCGTCGCGGTTTCGACTGCCGATTGCGTTCCCGTATTGCTTTATGCTCCCGATGTAAAAGCCGTAGCTGCCGTTCATGCCGGTTGGCGGGGAACAGTGCAGCAGATTGCGGCTAAAACCGTCAGCTTTCTTATGAAGGAATATAATGCCGATCCGCTTTTGATGAAAGCCGGAGTCGCGCCTTCTATCGGTCAGGATGCCTTTGAAGTAGGAGAGGAGGTGGTAGAAGCGTTCCGGGAGGCTGGTTTCGATCTGTCGCGTATCGTAAAACGGAATGCCTCGACCGGTAAAGCCCATATCGATCTCTGGGAAGCCAACCGTTTGCAGCTATCGGACTGCGGACTTGCCGCCGCAAATATCGAAGTCGCCGGAATCTGCACTTATACGCACCACGACGAATTCTTCTCCGCCCGCCGGCTGGGTATCAAAAGCGGACGTATTCTTTCCGGGATTATGCTTCATGCCTGAAACAAATAGAAAAGTTGTTTTCTGTAAGGATTTGTGTTATCTTTGTGATACATTGTTGGATGTATATTTATGGAACTGTTGGCTTGATCCGATTTAATTACTAAACATAAGAGTTATGAGACGAACGGATGTAGTGGAACAAATCAAGAAGGTGGTGCATGAAGTTGCTCCTACAGCTAAAGCAATTCTGTTTGGCTCGGAAGCACGTGGTGACGCTCGCCCGGATAGTGATATTGATTTATTGATTTTAATGGATGGAGATAAACTCTCACTGGAAAGCGAAGAGGCTGTTACATTGCCCCTCTATGAATTGGAATTAAAAACAGGAATCGCTATCAATCCGATTGTTATGTTGAAAAAGTTATGGGATAATCGCCCATTCAAAACGCCTTTTTATGTTAATGTTGTAAATGAAGGGGTTGTGCTATGATACAAGTTTCAATATCAGAAGAAGTTTCCAGCGCTTGTCCGGACCTGCAAGTTCTGGTGATAGCCTGTCAGGTCAGAAATACGGAACCGGATGAACAACTCTGGCGGGAGATCGAGGCGGAAGAAGCGGCTGTCCGGGCGACGGTCAAACTGGAACAAATCAATAAGTGGCTTCCTATTCAGGCTACGCGCCAGGCCTATAAACGGCTGGGAAAAGATCCGAACCGTTACCGTCCTTCCGCGGAAGCCTTGCGCAGGCGTATTCTTCGCGAGTTGCTTCTTTATAAGGTCGACACATTGGTCGATCTGATCAATCTTGTTTCTATCCGCAGCGGTTATTCCATAGGAGGTTTTGATGCGGACAAGATCGAAGGCGGTAAGCTGGTGCTGGGTGTCGGAAGGGAAGGCGAACTCTATCATGGGATTGGTCGCGGCGAACTGAATATTGCCGGGTTGCCTGTTTATCGCGATGCCATTGGCGGCATCGGGACACCGACCAGCGATGAGGAGCGGACGAAAATCGGGTTAGACACCACAAGCCTGTTAATGATTCTGAATGGTTACTCCGGGTTGGACGGTTTGATCGATGCCGGAAAGTATGCGGCAGGCCTATTAAGCAAATATGTTTCAGCTACAAACATTGAAATGGAACTTGTTTCGGACGGTAAACGGACGGAAATAGTACTATAATAGTACTGTAAGTGTGTTAAATATGCTTGCAAAGTATAAAAAGCGCCTGTTTTTATGCTAAAAAACATCTATTTCCTTTTGTTTTAATGGATTAATCTATAAATTTGCCCCCGTTAACGAATTAACAAAACAAAAAGAAACATGATCGAATTGATTGGAACAAACGCCGGCCTTGTTTGGACAGCACTGAACGAAGGCGGTAAAATGAGTGTTAAGGCAGTAAAGAAAGCAACTAAGATTAAAGCAGAAAAAGATATGTATGCTGCTTTTGGTTGGTTGGCAAAAGAAGGCAAGTTAGCTTTCGAAGAAGTTGAAGGTGAATTGTACGTTGCGTTGGTATAATAGAGCGTAACTGAAACTATTAGAAGGAGGGCTGTTCGGATTTTGGTTTGAACGGCCTTTTGTGTATCCGGACGTTTTCTGTCAAAAAAACAAACTGATTGTTGTTTTATTCAAATCTAAAGTTTACTTTTGTGTAGAATTTGGTGTGAAATGACCGAAGATCATAAAAGATTGTTGGCTGTATTTGAGGTTAGAGTTCGTGATTTGATGGAGCTTTGCGATAAGCAAAAACAGAGAATCGGCGAGCTCGAAGGTTTTTTGGTTCAGAAAGAAGAAGAACTTCAGCAGGCGATAAAGACGATCGAAGAGTTGAATACCAAATGTGATAACATGCTGACGGCGCGGGTTGTTTCCGTAAACGAAGGAGAAATGAAAAGCGCAAGGATGCGGTTATCGAAGTTAGTGCGGGAAGTAGACAAGTGCATTGCACTATTAAACGAATAGAGGCGATGGACGATAAATTTCTTATACATGTAGAGATAGCCGGTAAAAGTTATGGTATCAGAATCGACCGGAGTGAGGAGCAGGAAGCCCGTAAGGCTGTCAAGCAAATCCGGATGAAGATGGACCAGTACCGGAAGAAATATTCCGAAGTGGATGTAAAAGATTTGTTAGCCATGGTGGCCTTTCAACTATCGGTGGAGAACGTGAAGTTGGAGGAAAAGAATGACACAAGTCCCTTTACTGAAAAGATACAGGAACTGACCGATGAACTGGAAAGTTACCTGAAGGATAAATAGTTGTAAGAATTAAGAAGATGCGTTTCCGCACTGCTTTGCATGGTATATCCATGTGAGGGTAGTGCTTTTTTTGTATATAATAATATAATAGAATTTAAACTATAAGTAAAATGGGAATGAGCATAATCATAGCACTGGTAACCTTCATCGTTGGGGGCTTGCTTGTGTGGTTCGTGATGAGAGTCCTTATGAAGTCGAGGTATGACGCCGTCATACGCGAGGCTGAAAAGGAGTCGGAAGTAATGAAGCAGAAGAAGCTCCTTGAAGTAAAGGAGAAGTTTCTTCATTTGAAAGCGGATCTGGAAAAACAGGTTTCCGCACGTAATTCAAAAATCCAGTCGGTTGAGGCTAAGTTGAAACAGCGCGAATTGAGCCTGAACCAGCGTCAGGAAGACCTGCAACGCAAAAACAGCGAAATGGATGCCGTCAAGGAAAACCTGGCTGCCCAATTGGAACTGGTTGATAAAAAGAAACAGGATCTTGAGAAACTGCACCAGCGTGAGATCGAACATCTGGAAACCCTTTCCGGACTTTCTGCCGAAGAAGCAAAAGAACGTTTGATCGAATCATTGAAAGACGAGGCCAAGTCCGAAGCCACTTCCTTCATTAACGAGATCATGGAAGAAGCCAAGATGACAGCCAACAAGGAAGCGAAAAAGATCGTTATCCAGTCTATTCAGCGCGTAGCTACCGAAACGGCGATCGAGAACTCGATTACCGTATTCCATATCGAATCCGATGAAATCAAAGGCCGTATCATCGGCCGTGAAGGACGTAATATCCGGGCGTTGGAAGCAGCTACCGGTATTGAAATCGTGGTAGACGATACGCCTGAAGCAATCGTGTTGTCCGGCTTCGATCCGGTTCGCCGCGAGATTGCCCGCCTGGCTCTGCACCAATTGGTACAGGACGGACGTATCCACCCGGCCCGCATCGAAGAAGTCGTGACGAAGGTAAGAAAGCAGGTGGAAGACGAAGTGGTGGAAACTGGTAAACGTACGGTAATCGACCTTGGTGTACATGGCCTGCATCCCGAACTGATCCGTATGATCGGTAAGATGAAATACCGTTCTTCTTACGGACAGAACCTGTTGCAGCATGCACGCGAAACAGCCAACCTTTGTGCCGTAATGGCATCTGAATTAGGACTGAACCCGAAGAAAGCAAAACGTGCCGGATTGTTGCACGATATAGGTAAGGTGCCTGATGATGAACCGGAATTGCCGCACGCAATCTTAGGTATGAAGCTCTGTGAGAAGTATAAAGAAAAACCGGATATCTGCAATGCCGTAGGCGCTCACCACGACGAAGTGGAAATGCAGACGCTGTTGGCTCCGATCGTACAGGTTTGTGATGCCATCTCAGGAGCCCGTCCGGGTGCCCGCCGTGAGATCGTAGAGGCTTATATCAAGCGTCTGAATGATCTGGAACAATTGGCACTCTCTTATCCGGGTGTCGTAAAGACATATGCTATCCAGGCCGGTCGTGAACTCCGCGTGATCGTGGGAGCTGACAAGATCGACGATAAGGATACCGAAAATCTGTCTAACGAAATAGCAAAGAAGATTCAAGATGAAATGACTTATCCGGGACAGGTTAAGATCACGGTTATCCGTGAAACCCGTGCGGTAAGTTACGCTAAATAGTTTTTTTCATTTAAGATTGATTATAATAACGTGTGGGCTGGTCTGTGGAAGATCGGCCCATTTTTATTTCTTGCCGATAGCCAGCTTGTAGGATTGAAATTAGTTATACGCTTGACGCATAATCGCAGTAGGGCAGGCGGTGTCGGCCATCTTAAGAGAAAGCGGAGCTTTCTAAGAAAGGCCTAAGCGGGCAGGCGTCAAGCGGAGGGTAAAGGTGAAGCGTCCGGAGCCTGCGCTGTTTGAGCGAAGCGAGTTTCGCAGGCGACAGCGTAGCCTTTACCCGGAGTAGCCTGGCTGATTAAGCCTTGATCTTTTGGTTACTTTTGGATCAAGCCAAAAGTAACAACTAAATCATCATTTATGAATGAAAAAGAGGAAAATGTCTTATGAAAAAGAAAAAAGCTGCTTCCGGTCGAACCGGAGGCAGCTTTTAGTATGATTTAAGCAAGGTTACTTTATTTATAACTGTAACCTGCTTTCTTCTGTGCACCGTTGGCATTTGTGCCCGGGATCAGAGTGAAGCCCCACTTGTATTCCTGGTCTGCCGGTAAGGTGTATTCAGGTTCGGGACGTGAATACCAACTGTCGTAACCGGCTAAGCCCTGTTGTTTGAGGTCTACACATACTTCAACGAAGTTACGTGGTGTAATGTCGTTGATATGTGTCTGGCGAGGTTTGTCGTACGGACCGATTTCCGGGCGGTTGGCAATCTCTTCCGGTGTGAAGTTGTTCCACTGGTACGGACGGTTTGTCGTCTTGCCGGCATCGAAATCTTCTACGGAATTGCGCATGGCGTTAAATTCCATTTCGTCGTCTGCCACGATCAACAGGTTCTTACCCTTGCCACCCAATGAGATCCAGCGTGTATCGCAATGATGGCCGTTTTCCTGCGGGCGTACATAGGGGAAGTATTGTGCTTCTGCCGTGCTCTTATACTGTCCGATCGGATAACCGGCTTTGCGGTCCCAATAGTTTTCCAGCGGACCGCGGCCGAAGTATTCTAACTGATCCATTGTCACCGGCAGGCGGAAACGGACACCGATACGCGGAACAACCATCTTGTCACGCTCGCTGACATTACTGCGGCCCGGTGAGAAGGTTGCTGTTGCAGTCGATTCGGAAATACCGATCTTCACGCCATCCAGATGAGCCGGAGTGAAGTGGGTTGCCACGTTCATGACACCGTCAGGATAGATCTTATAGGTTACCAGGAACTGGTTGCCGGCCGGCAGTTTGTAGTCGACCTTTACGATCGCATTGCCGTCGACGATTTCGCCTGTCGCACTTGTTACGTTGAAGTTACGGCTGGAGATTTCCCATATTTCAAGACGTTTCGGGTTGCCGCTTCCGTAGTCGTTGTCATTCGGAGCGCGCCAGAAATTCGGCTGGATACCGAACCCTTCGTTGAAGTATTCCGTGCCGCCCACTTTGTAAGAGGTGACGACGCCGGCTTTCTTGTCGAATACGAAGTTTACTTTGGATGAAGTCACTTTCAAGGCATCTCCTTCTTCCGATACGGCGAGCTTCGGACCACCTGCTTTGTAAGCCGTTTTCTCGGCTGTAACAGGTAATACGAACTGATCCTGTGCGATGTCGTATGCCGCAGGAATTACACCGTCCTGCTTAGTTGTTGTTACAACGAAGTTAACCGTATAGTCTACGCCAGCCTCCGGTTTCAATCCTTCTACAGGAACCGTGATTTCCTGTGAAGCCTGCGGAGCTAAGTCGAGCGACATCTTATTGCTCTTGATCACTTTATTGTTAGCCTTGACCGTGTAGCTGATCATGTAATCTTTCAAACCTGTGAAATAGAAACGGTTTGTAACCTTGAATACGCCGTTAGCAGCATCTACAGCCTCGAAACCGATATTCTGGTGGGCATATTTCACCTCTTCCATTGCCGGATGCGGCGTGCGGTCCGGGTTTACGATACCGTTGCAAAGGAAGTTACCGTCGCTCGGCATATCCTTACCGAAGTCGCCACCGTAAGCATAATAGTCTCTTCCGTTTTCATCCTTGACAAGAATGCCCTGGTCCACCCAGTCCCAGATATAACCGCCCTGGAGGTTCGGGTATTTGTAGATTGCTTGCCACTGGTCCCAAAGGTTACCCGTGGAGTTACCCATTGCATGTGCATATTCGGAAGGCGCCACCGGGCGGTCGCTACCGTTCTTGCCGATTTCTTCCAGCCATTTTGCACTCGGATATTGCGGCACGTACATGTCGGAGTTCCATTCCCATTGTGCACGCTCGTAGTTGACCGGACGGCCCATCATTGTTTTCTCTTTATCCTTAATATATAGATAAGTCTGATAGAAGTTATAGCCGTTTCCAGCCTCGTTACCCAATGACCAGATCGTTACGGACGGATGATTCTTGTTACGTTCGTACATATTTACCGTGCGGTCCATGTGCGGTTTCAGCCATTCCGGATTGTTTCCTAACGTGCCGCCCTTGCGCAGGTTGTAATACATACCGTGCGATTCGATATTGGCTTCGTCGTACACATATAATCCGTATTCGTCGCAAAGTTCGTAGAACTTGCGATCCTGCGGATAGTGGCACAGGCGGACTGAGTTCAGGTTGTTCAGCTTCATCAGCTCGAAATCCTTACGCATCAGCTCTTCCGGAACGTAGTGGCCGGTCAGCGGGTTGTGTTCGTGGATATTCACGCCTTTGAACTTGATCGGTTGCCCGTTGAACAACAGCACGGTGTAAGGCTTGCCGTTACCTGCAATCTGGTCGATCTGTTTGATTTCGATGCGGCGGAAACCGACGTTCTGCGGGATTACTTCCGTTACTTTGCCGTCTTCCTTGATCGTCATCAACAGTTTATACAGGTTCGGATGTTCGGCGTTCCACGTCGCTACGTTATCCAATGTTTTTTCGAATGAAGTTGTCGTAATCGTGTTCGGGCTCACCCACAGCTTATTCTCAGCCGTAGCAGCCACATTGCCTTTTGCGTCCAACAATTCGTATGTAACGTTGATGTCCTTCACTTTGTCGGAATGGTTCTTGATATCCATTGCCAGACGGAAGATACCGTTTGTATAAGTATCATCGAGTGTGGAAACGACGCGGTAGTCATTCACGGCGATCTTAGGTTGCGACCACAGATATACGTCGCGTTCGATACCGCTTATGCGCCAGAAATCCTGGCATTCCAGATAGGAACCTGTGCTCCAACGGAAGATTTTCAGCGTCAGGACGTTCTTACCCGGCTGCAGGTATTTGTTGATCAGGAACTCGGCCGGATTCTTGGAATCTTCGCTATAGCCGACTTCCTTGCCGTTTACATATACATATAAGCCCGATTTGGCTCCGGCGATGTTCAGATATACATCGCGTCCGTCCCAAGTGGCAGGAATTTCGAAGTCGCGGCGGTAAACACCCACCGGGTTTGCTTCGGGCAGGAGCGGGGGCTGCGGGTTACGCGGCTTGAACTCGTATCCGTGGTTGGTATAGATGGCAGTGCCGTGTCCCTGTACTTCCCAGTTGCCCGGAACCGTGATGTCGCTCCAGTCGGAAGTGCTGACAGAAGGGTCTGTGATATTGGCCGGGAGCTTTTTGTATGAATCTACAAAATAGAATTTCCACGTACCGTTCAATAAGGAATAGAAATGACTTTTTTCATATCGGGAGGTGAGAGCCGTGGCGCGGTCTCCATAGCTCATGAAAGAGGAGCGGGGCGCCTCTTTGTTGACGGCAACGACTTGTATGTCCTGCCAATAAGGCTTCGCCGGCTGGTTAACCGCATTGTCTGCCAACGCGGTGCCCAAGAGGAAGCAACTCAATGCTCCTGCGAACATTGTTTTCTTGATCACGTGTTTCATATGCATTTTTAATTTAGATTAGCGGTTTAGGAATTGAAAATTGAGAATTGAAAATTGAAAATTATGAAGAAACAAACTCTCTTTCATTTTCAATTTTCAATTCTCAATTTTCAATTACCAATTATCTTGCGGCGTAGAAAGAATAGCCTTCAGCAACCTGCTTGAATGCAAGTACGCCGGCCTGGTTCAGTTCTACATTCATTTCCTTACCGTCGGGCAGGAACATGACAACTTCGTCATTACCTTTGAACTGCAGCAATTTGGTTGCTTCGCCGTCTGCTTCGACGCTCCAGCTCTGGTCTGCTTCGTTGAAAACAAGATCAACCGCTTTTTCTTCTCCTTCTTTCTGGATATGATAGCCGTCTTTCTTTGTCTCGATCGCATACGTACCGTCTTTTGTTTCGATTGTCTTTACTGTGCCTGCATCAGCAACAGGGTTGCTGCCGCTCCAGAATTCGATAGAGTTTAAGACCAAAACATCTGCCAATGCAGAGATTTCGTAAACCGGAACGATCCAGAATGCGATGAATACAAGCTCGTTTACAAACTTACTGTCGATGTTTCTGTTCCAATCCAACAGTTTATTGGACAATCCAAATGATCCAATACATGATGAGAATAATACACTGCTGGCAAGAGTCGTTGCCACCAATAATGTTAAGCTTTTTTTCTTCATGAATATTTAATGTTTACAGTTAATCTGGGGACGAAGATAGTAATTTATTTTATGATAATAGCTTTTGTCATTGCCAAAAGGTTATCTGATGTTTGTTTGGCAGTAGTATCATTAAACGAAAAGAGGACCATTTGGAAAATTTTTTCCGAATGGTCCTCTTTTACTAAACAAATATCTTATCTATTAATAACCGGGATTCTGGTCGCTTGCCAGTAGCGGGTTATAGTCGATAGCACTCTGCGGTATCGGTCTCAGACGCATACGTGGAGTCCACTTCATCATCAGTTTTACTGTACCGTCAGGCATTGTCATCGGAACATCGTTCATATGTTCTTTCCAATACTCATCGCTGTAGCGAGTCAAGTCACCACCACGGAAACCTTCACCAGCCAATTCGATACGGCGTTCGTTCTGGATGAACTTCAGTGCAGCCTCTTTCGATAAGTTAGTCGGAACGTTTGGCATACCACAACGGTCGCGCAGCTGGTTGAGGGCGGCCTGAGCCTGTGCGTCGAAGCCGGTTGTCTGTGTATGAGCTTCTGCAAAAATCAGCAGTATCTCGGCATAGCGGATGCAAGGATAGTCGCCGGTAGCCTGTCCGTTTCCTTCCGGATCGTTTTCGATAGTCACCATCTTACGGAAATTAAATCCGGTTGAAGATTCGTTGTTACCATTTTTGATCCATTCGTAAACGAAGTCAGGACCAACTTCTGTTTCATACCATCCTTTGAAAGGCAACAGGATGGAAGCGTATAAACGGCTGTCACGGTTACGGAACTCCTGGATATATTCGTAATTCTTCAATTCTCCGCTCTTCATTTTTGCTTCGACGAATTTAGCAACCGTACCGTCTTTCGGTTCGGCAGCAGCTTTGATAAAGTCATCTACATCGTCACGAATTGCTTTATAAGAAGCTGCGCGTTTGTCTATTGACGGTACATTTGCTTCTGTTTTACCATCGGCAGTCCAATAAGCATCTACCAGGTTCTGTGTCGGTGTGATAGAAGACCAACCACCCAACTGGTCGGGGCGCATGTTGGTATAGCGGGTCATATCCTGGTAATCCCAACCGGCAGGAGCATATTGGCGACACATGATATATTCCGGATTGTCCGGATTACCGTTTTCATTATGCCATAAAGCCTCGTAGTTGAACATGCCTTTTGTAAAAGCATCCTTGTCTAAGCCGTACTTTTCAAAGTCTACGTACATGGCCATTTCTTCAGCTTCCTTCTTCTGCGTGTCCGATAAAGTAGAAACACGGAACAGAGAGTAACCGCCGTTGTCCATTACGTCTTTTGCAGCTGCTTCAGCTGTAGCGTAATCACCGAAATACAAAGCAGCTCTTGCTTTCAATGATAAAGCTGCGTATTTGGTAATACGGCCTTTTTCGTTCGGATAACCCCCTGAATAGCTTGCCGGCAATGCAGCAGCCGCTTCAGTCAGTTCAGTCAGGATAAAGTTTTGCACTTTGCTCACTTCGTCACGTGCCACATTCTCAGCATCGAATGTCGGAACATCCGTGATAATAGGTAATTTTCCGAATTTTAATGTCAATTCCAGATAAGAATAAGCGCGCATAGCTCGGGCTTCAGCTTTGAAACGGTTTTTCAATGCTTCATCCATGTCGCAGTTTTCCACCTCCTTCAGAAAGATATTTTCCTTACGGATAGATTCAAAGTTCCATCCGTCGTCAATCTGGGAATTCATACCATCCTGTTGGAAAATCATACCGTTAGACTCCCAGCTATATTGGCAAAGCACGTCATCCGTGAAAGAGTCCTGATAGATGCCAATCATCGGCATTGCACTTTCGTAAACGGCATTCAGGTTATACCATGCATCTTTTTCTGTTTTCCAGAATGTTTCGGCTGCGATATTCGAAGGCGGCTCCACATCCAGATCACAACTACTCACTGTAAGCCCCAGCGCGGCATAGAACAAAATATTTTTTAATAGTTTATTAGTCGTTTTCATTTTGTTTCTTGTTTAATTAGAATGTTACGTTAACACCGAATGCAAAAGAAGAGGTTCCGAATGTATTGGCAGCACGTCCACTGGGTGATTCCGGGTCGAAGTCCTTCATTCGTTTGTCACCGCGAATTGTAAACGGATTCTCTGCTGATACATATAATTTCAAAGCATCCAATTTGATCTTTTTCAACATATTCTTCTGGAAGTTATATCCGAAAGTAATATTTTTGATACGGAAATAGTTTGCACTGAACAACCAGTAATCAGAGAGCTGGTTATTGAAAGAAGTGTGCGCACTGGTTCGCGGATAAATACGCGGATAAATAGCATTCGGGTTTGGATTCGCTTCTGTCCATCTACCCAGATGGTATTCACGCGGACCTGCATTATCAAAGAATGCCCAAGCTTGTTCATTGTCGAAATTAACGGAAGTACCGGTAATACCCTGTCCGAACATTGTCAACTGGAAGCCCTTGTATCTCAAGTCTACATTCACGCCGTACGTAAAATCAGGAACGTCACAACCGATATAATCTTTATCAGCTTCTGTCATCTTTCCATCACCGTCTTTATCTACATATTTAATATCTCCGGCTTGCGGTTTCACGCCATTGGTGATATAATTACCTTTATCAATGTCTTCCTGCGTCAGCAAACCGTCTGTGCGGAAGCCGTAGAATGTACCGATTGCGTAGCCGACTTTCTTGATAAATGGAGCTTCGATAATCGGGTCGTTAGCACCCAGGTCGGTAACCTTATTCCAGTTTTTCGTGATATTTACGCCTACCGTATAAGAGAAATCACCGAAAGACTTATTGTGTGTCAGGCTCAATTCCAAACCTTTATTACTTACTGAACCGATGTTCTGTGATACACGGTAATCTTTATCGTTTTTGATACCTACTTCATACGGAGAAGGATAACCCAGCAAAATGTCTTTTGTCTGCTTGTTATAGAAATCACCGGTGAAACTGAACAATCCGTTGAAGATGTCAAAATCCACACCCACATCGGTAATGGTTACCGTTTCCCAGCCTAACGTCGTGTTAGCCGGTTTGGCTTCGCGGATACCGGATACTACGGCATCTTCGAAGTTGTAGTTGCCGCCTTGTTCATAAGAAGAGAAGTAGTCATATTCTCCCACATTGTTGATGTTACCCAATTGTCCCCAGGATGCACGCACTTTCAGGTTATTTACCCAATGTACATCTTCCATGAAACCTTCCTGGTTTACACGCCAACCGGCAGAGAAAGAAGGGAATATACCCCAGCGGTTATCTTTGTGGAAACGAGAAGAACCATCGGCACGGATATTGGCTTCCAACAGGTAGCGATCCATAAACGAATAGTTCACGCGTCCGAAGTAAGACATCAGCTTATCTTCTTTTGTACCGCCTTCGGTATGTGTATCGGCCGGTGCACTCGAACCGCCGTTCAAGTCGGTCATGTTGTTTGTCGGGAAGTTCTTACGATAGGATTTCTGTTTTTGGTATCTGTAGTGTTCGTATGAAATACCGGCCAGTGCATTGATGCTGTGCTTTTCGTTGCTCCAGCTGTAGTTTGCCAGACCATTGTAAGTCAAACGGCTGTTTTCATACCATTCGTAAGTCATCTTGCTGGTAGCAACCGTATTGATATTTTCAGATCCCGAAATTTCAGCTCCGGTCTTGAAGTCTGTCAGTCTCGTACCGTTTGTCTCGTAAGCCTTGTTCTTATAATCATAAGCATTGTAGATCATTTCGCCGGTTACAACCAAACCTTTTACCGGCTTAAAGTCCAAAGCCAGGTTGATCAATGTGTTCTGCGTCTTTCTGTTTGACCAACCGCCTTCTTCCAGTGCGCGCAACGGGTTGCGTTGGATATCAACCAAAGTCGCTCTTGAACCGCCTTTGTAAGTACCCCAGTCACCATTACTCTGACGGGCTGCAAATGTACTTGGAGCTTGCATTGCGTATGTCCAGGCGATATTGCCTTTCTCGTTGTCTGACGTATTCTGGATATAATTCAGGTTTGAGCGGAATGTCAACCATGAGCGGATATCGGCACTGATGTTCGTTGTCATATTATAACGTTCACTGCTGGAGCCTGGTGTGAATTTGTCATCAAACATATAACCCAGTGAACTGAAATATTTCACTTTGTTACCGCCGCTGAAACTTACGGAATGTTTTGTCATAACAGATGTCTTGTCTTGGATCAGGCTATACCAGTCTGTATTTGCATACATGTCGGGATCTGAACCGTCGGCAAACCATCCGATCTGCTGATCCGTATAAGGCATCGTTGCATTTGGGTTTTCGTTGTAAGCAGCTTCGTTGCTCAAACGGGCATACCATTCAGAGTTCAGCATCTTTGGTCTGTAGGTCTGTTCTTTTATTGCAACAGAACCGTCGTACGAAATCTTCAAATCACCTTCTTTACCGCCTTTGGTCTTTACCAATACGACGCCATAGGCAGCACGTGAACCGTAGATTGCTGAAGATGCAGCATCTTTCAAGAAAGAAATACTTTCGATCGAGTTAGGATCGAGGCTCGAGAAGAAGGTTGCATCTGCAATTGCACCGTCGATAACGAACAGAGGAGAAGATGTTCCCAAGTTACCGCGACCACGCACGTTGATACTTGTTTCACCCGGTCTGTTGATAACGGTAACACCCGGAACCTGTCCCTGAACAGAAGCCAGAACGTCTGTGTTGACACGTTCTTTCAGTTCTTCCGTACCGACAGAAGCAACAGCTCCCGTCAAGTTTACTTTTTTCTGTACACCATAACCGACAACGACTACTTCGTCCAGTTTCTGTGTGTCTTCTTTCAGATTGATTTTAAGAGTCTGTTCTCCGTTGTACTTGATTTCCTGAGTAACGTAACCGATAAATGAAACCACGATCACATCGCCTTTCTTTACATCCAGGACGAAGTTTCCTTCCATATCGGTCATGGTACCGTTAGTAGTACCTTTTACGACAACAGAAGCGCCGGCTACAGGGCCGAATTCATCTTCCACGATACCTTTCAAACTCGCTTGTTGCTGAGAAATGCCAACTTTGGGAGTTGCTGTCTCGTTGGCTGCAAGCATCGTTCCTGATGAACAAAGAGCAGTAGACAACAGCAAAAAGCTGACTGGTCTTACGATTTTCAACATACTAATTGTTTTTTGTTTAATAATAGTTAGATATGAATAGGCTTTAAGATGACCATGTTTAGATCACACTTATTGGCTTATTTTAATATTTAGAGCCAAAGATTATGTTTCCATGTAGCGTAGTTCTTGTAGGACTAATTACTTATTGTAAAAAACATAATGAATGATAGAAAAAAAGGGAGGATTTTAATGCGAAGTTCTTGTAGGACTATGATTGAACAAAATCGACAAACGTGCTCGAAAAAATAATGAGAGATATACAATAACCCCCTTTTTTGGATGTTTTTCTATTTCGTTCAAAATCTTGATCGATTTTGGTTTGACTTTTTTCATGGTTTTAACCTTCCCGGCTGACACCAGATGAAATGAGGTGCCGAGCTAATTCTAAAAAACGTGCAATTTGATTACCGAAAACCGGAAACACCGTCAAAGTGATAAACCTTAACTCCTGGAGAATCGAATATTTGAAAATAAAACGGACGGCGTTCCAAATATTCCAAGGAAATTCAGGTGCTTTTTTGCCCTTAAAACGGTCCTCTTTGCAATTACGACCGTCCAAATCGCCATTACGACCGTGCTAATCTTCGCGAGGTGCCGAGTGCACTACACATTAGAACGGTCGCAATGGCAAAGAGGACGGTCGTAATTGCTGGAAACGCTCAAAAAAGGCGAAAAAGTCCTTTTTTAATGGCAGAAAAGAGGATTAACATTTATTGGGTTTCAGATGTCTTTCGAGCCTGAAAAATGCATTTTATACAATAAGCCCCTAAGGATTGAAAAAAGTATCCATGCCCATCCATCCAAAATTTCATGCCCATGCAATCCGATTTTCATGGGCATTGGATTTTACCAAAGCCACTATCGGATTTTGTCACTAATCAGGCCATATGATATGTGATTTATTATTCGATGTTAATTAAATACTTATTACAATAAGTACGAAGGGATAAAAGCCTAATTACAAACATACTCACATAATCCACCGAAACGCCCTTTAATTGTTAATTAACATTTCAAGTTCTGTCATTGGGTAAATCGACAAATATTAAATTACACTTAATATAGTAAAAGATTAATTTTACACACGCCGAATAAAAGTAATCAATATTTAGATTTTCAAAGGAAGAAGAGCAAACATTAGGCTTATATAAGAAAAAAAGCAGATAATATTGTTTGTGTTAATGAAATATTTTAATATATTTGTCGCGTTATATAAAGGCGATGTTAAAATACATTTCACAGGTGTCGTGCTAATTTTTTCTAAAAAAAAGTATGTACTGTAATAAATATGTATTACATTTGCCACGTCGAAGAAACGTAGTCCTACAAGAACTAAGTCAAGTTTTTGGATGCAAGTTTTTTTGAACGTTCAAAATCAAGAAAAGAATGTGTTAAGTCTATAAGTTGGGTGATTGTCACCTCCTTAGATCTTATTCATATAGTAACTATTATTATTAAACAAAAAACAAATTGGTATGTTGAAAATCGCAAGACCAGTCAGCCTTATGTTGTTGTCTGCAGCATTGTGTTCCGGAGGAGCAGCTTATGCATTAGACAGTACGGCAACTCCCAAAGTTGGCATTTCTCAGCAACAAAAAAGTTTGAAAGGTACAGTGAGTGATGATTTAGGCCCTGTAGCCGGCGCTTCTGTAATTGTAAAAGGAACGACTAACGGTACGGTTACCGACATGGACGGTAATTTTGTACTGGATGTTAAAAATGGAGATGTTATCCAGATTTCTTTCATCGGTTATTTGACTCAGGAAATACCGTACACCGGACAAGCGTCGTTAACTGTAAACTTAAAGGAAGACACACAAAAGTTGGAAGAGGTCGTAGTTGTAGGTTATGGAACACAGCAGAAAGCGAACCTTTCAGGCGCTGTTGCTTCTGTAGCCAGTGAAGAACTGACCAATCGTCCTATCTCTAATGTATCATCCGGTTTGCAGGGTTTGATGCCTGGTGTAACGATCACTGCCGGTGAAGGTCGTCCGGGTGAAGACGGAAGTAATATCCGTATTCGTGGTGTCGGGACATTAAATAATTCTGATCCTTACATTTTGATTGACGGTATCGAAAGTGGTTCGATGGATAGCGTTGACCCCAATGATATCGAAAGTATCTCTGTATTGAAAGATGCAGCGTCGGCCGCTATCTATGGTTCGAAGGCTTCGAATGGTGTAATTTTGATTACGACTAAACGTGGTAAATCAGGTGCTCCCCGCGTTTCATACAACGGTTATGTCGGCGTTTCAAGCCCGACGGCTGTTATTGACCGTGTAAGCTCTGCTGAATATGCAATGCTGTACAACCGCATTGACGATACGAATGGCCAGCCGCACCGTTATAGTGATGAAGATATTCGTCTGTTCCAGGACGGTTCAGACCCTTATGGTCATCCTAATACAGACTGGAATGATGCTGCTTATCAAACAGGTGTGCTGCATAAACATAATGTAAACGTAAGCGGAGGTTCTGAAAAAGCAAAATATATGGCTTCTGCCGGTTATTTAGGACAAACAGGTATTCTTCCTAATTCGGAACGTAAACAGTTTAACGGTCGTGCTAATCTGGATATGAATGTCACGAAGAAGTTGACAGTCCGTTTGAACATGGCTTATATCAAGAATGATTATAAAGACCCGAACTCCAACTATGGTGGCGGTTGGTCTGACCAGATCATTCGTCAGTTGAACATTCTGAGCCCGATGATCCCTGTTTATAAAGAAGATGGTACTTATGGGGCAACAAATGACGGTAACCCTATCGCATGGTTGGATTCAGGACAGACTGTTGATAAATACAATCAGAACTTTACAGGATCTTTGGCTGTCGATTATCAGATTATCGATGGTCTGAAAGCAACTGTTTCAGGTGCTTATGTAAATGACGATCAACACTACAAAGCATTTGTAAAGAAAATTGACGCTGACCCGGCGCAGGCTGCCCGTCCGAATAGTTTGTCGGAAGCATTCACAAACTGGAGCCGTTATAATCTGGATATTTTGTTGAACTATGATAAACAGTTCGGTAATCATGGTTTGAAAGCCATGTTGGGTTATCATGCAGAACAGTATGATGTACGTTACAATTATATGTATCGTGAAAACTTCCCTAACAATGAGTTGGATGATATGAACGCCGGTGCGACAGCTACTCAAACAAACTCCGGATTTACCCGTGAATTGGCTATGCTTTCATACTTTGGCCGTGTAAACTATGATTACGCTGGTAAATATCTGTTGGAAGCTAACTTCCGTGCGGATGCCTCTTCCCGTTTTGCTCCGGGACATCGTTGGGGATATTTCCCTTCTTTCTCAGGTGCATGGCGTATCAGTGAAGAAGGATTTATGGAAAATACGAGAGATTGGTTGAACAGCTTGAAGATCCGCGGTTCTTGGGGTATGTTGGGTAACCAGGATGCATTGAGTGACGGAACTCCTACAGGCGGTGACTTCTATCCTTGGTTGAACACCTATAATCTGGGTGCTAATTATCCTTTTGGCGGTGCGTTGACAACTGGTTATTATCAGGGCAGTTATAAAATCGAAGACCTTTCATGGGAAAAATCTACAACATGGGGTATCGGTTTGGACGCTGTGATCAATAATAAGATCAACTTGACATTCGATTACTATGATCGTAAGACTACAGACATTATCATGGAAGTTCCGGTTCCGACAGAGTTCGCATTAGGAGCTTATAAAGATAATGTAGGTGCGATGCGTAACCGTGGTGTTGAAATCCAATTGGGTTACAATAACCGTTGGGGTGATTGGAAATTCGGCGTAGTCGGTAATTTTGCTTATAATAAAAATAAGATAGAAAATTTAGGTGGTGTCGAACGTATGTCTGATGGTGACTTCCTGCGTAAGGTAGGTTCGCCGATCAACTCCTGGTATGTTTATAAAACAGATGGATTCTTCCAGTCTGACGAAGAAGCACAAGCTTGGATGGATAAGTATTCCAAACAGGAAGGATATCCGTTCGGACAGAAGTTTAGAGCCGGTGATTTGAAATATGTCGACACAGACGGTGATGGCAAGATTACGGCTGAAGACCGTGAATTGTATAAAACGAAAGATCCGGTCATGACATTCGGTTTGAACTTGAATGCAGCTTATAAGAATTTTGATTTGACAATGAATTTCACAGGAGCCGCTAATGTAGGATTTGCTTATACAAAAGAAGCTTTTGGTGAATTCTCCGGTAGTGCAGGGCATCCGTCCACAGCATGGCTGGACTCCTGGACTCCAGAAAATCCGAATGCAAGTATGCCACGTGTAGCTGAAGCTCGTATGTCTCCGAGTGAAGCTTCCAATGTTTTGTCTGACTTTTGGGTAATCAACACAAGCTATCTGCGTTTAAAGACTTTACAATTGGGCTATACTTTCCCGAAAAGTCTTTTGGAAAAAGTAGGTGTTCAGAATTTGAGAGTGTATTATTCAACTGAAAACTTGCTGACATTTGATTCTATGCCGTTGAATGTAGATCCGGAAACTGTAAGCTCTCGCTTGTCAAGCTATCCTCTGTCAACAACACATTCATTTGGTGTTAATATTACATTCTAAACAATTAATGATTATCTAATTATAAGTTGAATTATATGAAACGTATATCAATATATCTATTGGCTGGAGTAGCACTATTGTCTACTGCCTGCTCGGACTTTTTGGATACAGCTCCGCATGATGCGCTGTCTCCTTCCACAACATGGAAAACAGAAAATGATGCTGAAAGCTTTGTTGTAGGATGTTATAATGGACTGTGGGACCCAAGTTCTATTTTATACCTGGATTGCGGTTCTGATATCGGTTATAATAATTTCCCTTGGGAAGGATGGCGTCCTTGGGGTGATGGCTCTTTGGCAAGTTCCAATACCGGTGCTTCATTCTACAATTTTTCTATTATCCGTCGTTGTAATACGGTATTGGACAACATTGACAATGTCGAGTTTACGACACCGGGAAAGAAAGAAGATTTGATCGCCCAGGCTAAAGCCATTCGTGCTTATTGCTATTTTCGTATGAACTGGTGGTACGGCGGTGTGCCTATTATCGGCTCTTACCTGACAGCTGAAGAAGCTCAGGTTCCCCGTAATACGGAAGAAGAAGTGCGCCGGCAAATTGCACAAGATTTGGATGATGCGCTTGCAAACATTAATGCTGAGCCTTCCGAACGTGGACGGATTGCGAAAGGAGCGGCCCTTGCGATCAGAATGCGCGAAGCTTTGTATTATGATGAATGGCAAAAAGCTAAAGATGCGGCTCAAGCTATTATCGATTTGAAACAGTATGAATTGGATCCGGATTATTCCAATCTGTTTAAACTGACGGGAATTGATTCCAAAGAAGTTATTTTAGCGGATCAGCGTATTGCTAATATATATGGTTTAGGTGTTGTCGGCCAGATGTATAATAACAAAGATGCTGGTTGGTCTTCAATCGTTCCTACTCAGAATTTAGTTGATATGTATGAGATGAGTAACGGTTTGACAAAAGATGAACCGGGTAGTGGTTATGATGCTACTCATCCGTTTGCCAACCGGGATCCTCGTATGGAAAAGACTATTCTTTTCCCCGGACAGGAATGGAGAGGTGAAGTCCTGAATACTTTGGATGAATTTGAAGCTGATGGTAAATCGAAAAATATCAATTATCCGACTTATACCGATAATGCTTCTAAAACGGCTTTGACATGGGCTAAATATTTGGATCCGATCGATCAGTATTCGAACATATGGAATACGGCTACTTGTGTGATCGTTTTCCGCTATGCAGAAGTGTTGCTTACTTATGCTGAAGCATCGAATGAATTGGATGGTCCTTCGGCTCAGGTTTATGAATATTTGGATCAAATCCGTACACGTGCAGGCATGAAGCCGGTCGATAGAGCCAAATATGGTACAAAAGAATCATTGCGTGAGTTGATCCGTCGTGAACGTTGTGTCGAACTGGCTGGTGAAGGATTGCGTCGTGCAGATATCTTGCGCTGGAAAGATGCCAGTGGTAAGAGATTGGCTGAAACATTGTTGAACGGGGAATTGAATCGTATCACAGGAACTATCAACTACAGTGAAACTGATCCTTATAAACGTGCAGTTATTTCTGATAAAAGAGCGTTTATCGAAAATCGTCAATTTGTAGAGAAGAATCGTTATTTGCCGATTCCGCAAGGTAGTATCGATAAGAACCCGAACCTGAAACAGAATACAGGTTATTAATAGGTACGCCATTTGGCGAAAAGTCTTTTTATTAAAATAGAAAGCCGCGACTTTATGTTGCGGCTTTTTTTCATATAAATTATATCTTTATGAATGCGAAAGTTTCGATTGTATTCGAAAGTTTTGTAGTTTTGTGAAAAACTTTCGAGTATGGACGAATATTTTAATCTTCTGAAAACTTATAATCTTTGGGGAGGGAACACCCCACAGATGGGATTCTTCAGGCGTGGTTATACGGATAAGATGTTGGCATATGTAGGGAATCGTCTTATCAAGGTGCTGAGTGGGCAGCGACGGGTTGGCAAAAGTTATTTATTGCGCCAGTTGGCTGCGGGAATTGTTGATGGAGGGATTGACAAAAGAAATACGTTTTTTGTGAACAGAGAGCTTACAGACTTTGACTTTCTTAAAAGCTATAAGGATTTGGAAGCACTCTTTAAACTATATAAGGAAAGAGTAAAACCGGAGGGTAAAGTCTATTTGTTTATTGATGAAATTCAAAATATAGAGGGATGGGAGCATTTCGTTAATTCATATTCGCAGGATTTTATGAATGAATATGAATTATTTATAAGTGGTTCCAATTCAAATATGTTGTCTGGCGAGTTGGCTACTCTATTATCGGGGCGATATGTCAATTTTGAGATATTTCCATTCTCGTACACGGAATATGCAGAACTGAATGGAAAAGATCTTTGCAAACAAAGTTATCTGGATTATCTGGAGAGTGGAGGATTGCCGGAATTAGTGCATTTGTCTTTACCGGAGATTCGTCGGAATTATATATCGGCATTAAAAGACACAGTGCTGTTACGCGATATCATACAACGTTATAATATAAAAGAAGCACGTCTTTTAGAAGATATATTTATTTATATAGTAAATAATGCATCAAACTTATTGTCAATTAGTAATGTGACGAATTACTTTAAAAGTAAGGGACGAAAGACCAGTTATGACACTGTGGCCGCTTATATTCGATTTATCGAACAGACTTACTTGATTCATCGTGCAGAACGATATAATATTAGAGGAAAAGATATAATAGCAGGAAATAGCAAGTACTATATAAATGACCTTTCTTTTAGTAATTATCTCTATAGAGGATTTGCCTATGGCGTTGGTTATAAGCTTGAAAATTTGATCTATTTGGAGTTGTTACGGGAAGGATATGATGTTTATGTCGGTAGCATTAGGGATAAAGAGGTGGATTTTGTTGCCATCAAAGGAGATCGGACTATTTATTTGCAAAGTACATATTTATTGGCAGATAAAGATACGATCGAACGGGAATATTCTGCATTAGAAGCTATTGGTGATAATTATGAAAAGATAGTCGTTTCGCTTGACGATGTGCTTCTGCCTTCGAAAGAGGGGATTCGTCATTTGCAAGCCTGGAATCTGACTTCTGCCATTCAATGAAAATTTTATATACCTTTGCAGCCATAATAGAGAAAAATATATGATTTCGGTTGAAGGACTTACAGTTGAGTTTGGCGGGTTTACGCTTTTTGATGATGTTTCGTTTGTGGTGAATAAGAAGGATCGTATCGCACTGGTCGGAAAGAACGGGGCGGGAAAGTCTACGATGCTTAAGATATTCGCGGGTTTGCAATCACCGACCGCGGGGACAATCAGCGTGCCGAAAGAAACGACAATCGGTTACCTTCCCCAGCAGATGAAATTAGCGGATACGCAGACGGTTCGTGAAGAAGCCGAGCAGGCTTTCGAGCATATCCATGAAATGGAAAAGGAAATGGAGCGGCTGAACCTGCAATTGGCCGAACGTACCGATTATGAGACGGAATCCTACCAGAAACTTATCGATCGTGTCACCCATCTGACAGAACACTTCCAGATGATGGGAGGAAATAACTATCATGCGGAACTGGAACGTACGCTTATCGGTCTGGGGTTCACCCGGAATGATTTCGACCGGCCGACTTCCGAGTTCAGCGGGGGATGGCGTATGCGTATCGAGCTTGCAAAACTCTTGTTGCGTAAGCCGGATGTTCTGTTGCTGGACGAGCCGACAAACCATTTGGATATCGAGTCTATCCAATGGCTCGAAAACTTTATCGCGACACGTGCCAATGCAGTTATTCTCGTTTCCCACGACCGGGCGTTTATCGACAATACGACTTTCCGTACGGTCGAGATCGAGCTTGGAAAAATCTATGACTATAAAGTAAAATATTCTGAATATGTCGTGTTGCGCCAGGAGCGGCGTGAACAACAGCTCCGTGCTTTTGAGAACCAGCAGAAGAAGCTGGCCGACACGGAGGCTTTTATCGAACGCTTCCGCTATAAGGCGACTAAATCCGTTCAGGTACAATCCCGCATCAAGCAATTGGAGAAAGTGGAACGCATCGAAGTGGATGGGGTGGATACGGCTATGCTGAACCTGAAGTTTCCGCCGGCTCCCCGTTCCGGCTCGTATCCGGTGATAGTGGAAGACCTTGCCAAACGGTATGGCGAACACTTGATCTTTGAGCATGCGACGTTTACGATCAACCGGGGGGATAAGGTCGCTTTTGTCGGTAAAAACGGGGAAGGTAAATCGACATTGGTAAAATGTATAATGGGAGAGATTACCGACTTCACCGGCAAGTTGCAACTGGGGCATAATGTCAAGATCGGTTATTTTGCCCAGAACCAGGCACAGCTTTTAGATGAAAATCTGACGGTGTTCGATACGATCGATTATGTGGCGCAAGGGGATATCCGTACGAAGATACGCGATATTTTGGGTGCTTTCATGTTCGGGGGAGAAGCTTCGGACAAAAAGGTCAAGGTCTTGTCGGGAGGGGAGAAAACGCGTCTGGCAATGATCCGTTTGCTGCTGGAACCGGTGAACCTCTTGATTCTCGATGAGCCGACGAATCATTTGGATATGCGTTCTAAGGATGTGTTGAAAGATGCATTGAAGGAGTTTGACGGAACGGTAATTGTCGTTTCACACGACCGTGAGTTCTTGGATGGCTTGGTGGACAAAGTATATGAGTTTGGCAATAAACGGGTGGTCGAACATCTGGGAGGAATTTATGATTTCCTCGAACGCAAGAAGCTGGATAGTCTGCAAGAACTGGAACGTTCCGCCCAGGTGGCATCTGATGTTGCTGCGGCAGATGTACAACCCACTCAAAATAAGCTCTCGTATGAAGCCCGCAAGGAGCAGAGTAAAGCGATCAAGAAAGTGGAAAAAGCGATTGCGGAATCCGAAAAGAAAATTGCGGATTTGGAAAAATCCATAGCGGCAATCGAGGCTAAACTGGCAACGCCTGAGGGAGCGGCGGATGTCTCTTTATATAGCGAATATTCGGCCTTGAAGAAAGATTTGTCGGATACGATGGATCTTTGGACTGAACAAACAATAGAATTGGAAGAATTATCATGACAACAAAGACGCAACAGATACGTATTGAAGATTTCGATTATCCGCTGCCTGACGAGCGGATCGCTAAATTCCCGTTGCCTAAGCGGGATGAATCGAAACTTTTATTATATAAGGAAGGAAAGGTCGGAGAAAGTATATTCAAACACATTACGGACTATCTGCCGGAAGGCTCGTTGATGGTCTTTAATAATACGCGGGTGATCCAGGCCCGTCTTTTGTTTCAGAAAGAGACAGGGGCCAAGATCGAGATTTTCTGCCTGGAACCGGTCGAACCGCATGATTATGCATTGGTATTCCAGCAGACCGAACGTTGCCGCTGGACGTGCCTGGTCGGTAACCTGAAAAAATGGAAAGAAGGGCTTTTGACTAAGATGGTGCAGCTCGATGGCGAAACTGTCACGCTAAAAGCGGAGAAGCTACAGACTTGCGGAGATAGTCATCTGATTGAATTCTCCTGGGATCATCCGACTTGTACGTTTGCCGATCTCCTGGATGCGGCTGGTGTATTGCCTATTCCTCCATACTTGAACCGGGAAACTGAAAAAAGCGATTTGCAGACTTATCAGACTGTCTATTCGAAGATAAAAGGTTCGGTGGCCGCTCCGACTGCCGGTTTGCATTTTACGCCGGAAGTCCTGGCTGATATCGATGCGCACGGCATCGGACGCGAGGAGTTGACGCTTCATGTCGGAGCCGGGACGTTCAAGCCGGTGAAAAGTGAAACAATCGAAGGCCACGAGATGCATACGGAATTTATATCCGTACGCCGTAGTTCGATCGAGCGGATCAAACAGAACCTCGGTAAGATTATTGCGGTCGGTACGACTTCGGTCCGTACGCTTGAAAGCCTCTATTATATGGGAGTTACGCTGGCTTCGAATCCGGAGGCGACAGCCGATGAATTGATTGTCAAACAGTGGATGCCTTATGAAGAGTCGAATAACCGTCTGACTGCTGATGAAGCGTTGCAAAATATCCTGGATTATCTGGACAGGCATCAGGCGGATAAGCTGGTGACGGCTACTCGGATCATTATCGCCCCGGGCTATGAATTTAAAATCGTACGGGGTATCGTGACGAATTTCCACCAGCCGAAAAGTACTTTGCTGTTGCTGATCTCAGCCTTTGTAAAAGGAGATTGGAAGAACATTTACGATTATGCCCTGGCGCATGATTTCCGTTTTTTGAGTTACGGGGATAGTTCGCTGTTGCTGTAAAGTACTGGTAGATCAGGCAATAATTGTGCTGAATGATGAACGGTAAGAATATCGATCCGGCTATCATTTAGCACTAAGTAGACTATCCTGTAGTTAGAGCGTATTAGTTCTCGTATATAATGGACATTATATTCAGGCACAACTCTTCCTGATAGAGGAAAGTTCTCTAAGATACTTACAGAGTCAAAAAGGTAATTTACAACTCTTGAAGCTTGTCGATAGCTATTCTGTTCAATGTAGTTTCCAATATCATTAAGGTTTTGAATAGCAAAGTTAGTCCATTTTATTTCAACCATTTTGACAGTTTGTTTCTTGCTTCTTCTTTAGTATTGGTTAACATTAATGCAGACTCTAAACGTCCTCGTTCTATTTTTTCAAGAAAAAGCAATCTGTCTTTTGTCTCTTTCAACGAAGAAACATTGGCTGGTTTATTAGAGATATTTAATTCATTTAGCATAGCTCGTTGGTTTTATATATGTTTATTTGACAAAGATAGTTATTTTCTTCAATTCAGGTTTCTAATGCAATAAGATTATTATGTATTCGTTGTATTTATCAGATAATAGTATATTTGTTCCCATATTGGTATAAGATGAAATTGAATATAATCTCATATTTGTTTCTGTTTTTTGCAATAGTTTCTTTATATTCCTGTAAATCGGCGAAGTTGAGCGATGCGGAAGAAAAGCAACGCATTGGCGAATACTTTGAAGCTGCGGCCATATACCGGAAAGTATATACAAAAACACCTCCTGTCAAGCGGGACTTGCGTGGTTATATCGCTTACAGGATGGCTGATTGCAATCGTTTGATTAATAATACGCCGCGTGCAACCAGTGCGTATATGAATGCCTTGCGCTATAACTATCCCGACAGTATTGTGAACCTCAGGCTGGGACAGATGTACCATAAGAGCGGACGTTATGGTGAAGCGATCAAATATTACAATGATTATCTGTTAGCGGAACCGGGCAGCATATTGGCATTTAACGGTATTACGGGGTGCGAGGAGGCTACGAAATGGAAACAGAATCCGACTCGTTATGTGGTCAAACGAATGGAGAAGTTTAACTCCCGCCGCTCCGAGTTTGGCCCGATGCTGTACGGAGAAAAATATGACCAGCTTTATTTTGCATCGACTCGTACGCCCAAAGGTGCCGGAAAAGATAAGGATGAGACTACCAATGCGATTACCGGACAGCGGAATAACGATCTCTTCCTGGTGAAGCAGGATGAGAACGGAGCCTGGCAAGCCCCGATAGAGTTGGAGGATGAAGTAAACACGGAATTTGATGAAGGGACGCCCTCTTTTTCCAAAGATGGGAATACGATGTATTATACTTATTGTGCGCAGGATCCGGAGGGACCGCGTACTTCTGAAATTTATATCTCTACCCGTAGCAGTGCCAAATGGGGGAAGGGTACGCGTGCCAGTATCGTAAAAGATTCGGTGACAGCTCTTGGTCATCCGGCGATTTCGCCTGACGGTAAATATTTGTATTTTGTATCGGATGCAGTGGGCGGTTACGGTGGTAAAGACTTGTTTCGGGCACGTGTTGTCGGGAATGATTTCGGACCGATGGAAAACCTGGGACCGGATATCAATACGCCTGGTGACGAAATGTTTCCATATGTGCGCGATTCCGTTACACTTTATTTTGCATCGGATGGTCATCCGGGTATGGGAGGACTCGATCTGTTTAAGGCTACTTTAGACAGTACCGGTAAATGGAATGTCGAAAACATGAAAGCTCCGATCAATTCTTCCGGAGATGACTTCGGTATCACTTTCGCCGGGAAGCAGGAAAAAGGCTTTTTTAGTTCCAATCGAAATGATGCACGCGGATACGATCATCTGTATTCTTTTGAAATGCCGGTTATCACGATCTTTATTGAAGGTATCGTATCGGATGTGGATGAGAATCCGATCGAAGATGCGACAGTCCGTATTGTCGGCCGGGACGGTTTGAACGAAAAAGTGCTGGCAAAGAAAGACGGTAAGTACAAAGTGGAACTGGAACGTGACATCAGGTATGTGATGATGGCCAGTGCACGCGGTTATCTGAACCAGAATTTTGAGTTGAAGACCGGGCCGGAAGAAAAGAATGAGACATATATCGTGGACTTTTTCCTTTCCCCGATCAGCAAACCGGTTGTGATCGAAAATATATTCTATGATTTCGATAAGGCGACACTGCGTCCGGAATCGAAAAAAGCATTGGATGAACTGATTAAGATGTTGAATGACAATCCGAATGTGACAATCGAATTAGGAGCGCATACCGACCGGAAAGGTTCGGACCAGTATAATGAACGCCTGGCCCAACGGCGCGCCCAATCGGTAGTCGATTATCTGATTGCGGGAGGTATAGCCAAAGACCGCTTGGAAGCTAAAGGATATGGTGAAAGTGTTCCTAAGGTGATCAACAAAAAGATGGCTAAGAATTTCGATTTCCTGAATGAAGGGGATGTCCTGACGGAAGAATTTATAGAGAAGCTGACTCCCGAACAGCAGGAGACTGCAGACCAGATAAATCGTCGGACAGAATTTAAAGTATTACGGACAAACTATAATCTGTTCTGATTTATCAGCAGAGCAGACAAAGATATAAGGTACCTCGAATTTTTATCTTGTAGCGCGTAAGAGGTTGTCTTTGAATATCGGCATTTTTTTCTGAATGAGCCCGCCGGTTTTCGGATAACCTCTTACTTTAGTTAACCGGTCGATTAATTATTGTGCCTCTGATTATTTAATTGCTGATAAAGCTTATCTTTGTGGCAAATAAAAACAAGATACTATGCGGATTAAAGTACTTCACTTATTATCTTTTATGTTGATTTTTAGTGCTTGTAACGGTCAACAGCCCAAAAAGGTGGAAACAGAGAACACAAAAGAACGTACTTTTGAAATGGTTTCTGTTCCAAGTGTCATAACCGAGCCGGAAAAACGTGCAGCCTATCTGGTCACGCACTATTGGGATAAATTTGATTTTACCGATACGACCTTGATCCACCTTCCCGAAATTACGGAACAGGCAGCATCCAATTATATTGACATGATGAAATATGTTTCGCCTGCAACGGCTGCTTCTTCTATTAAAGACATGATGAATAAGGCGGCTGTTGACAGTACGATGTTTGCTTATTTTGCCGGGTTATATGAAAAATATTTGTATGATCCGAATTCACCCATGCGGGATGAATCCCTCTATATACCTGTGTTGGAAGCTGTTTTAGAGGCTCCGGTTTTCGATGAAGTCCATAAAGTACGTCCGGCGCATCTTCTTGAAGTGGCTCTTAAAAACAGGATAGGGGAGCCTGCTACTGATTTTACTTATACGCTGGCAGACGGAAAGAAAGGCACTTTGTATCATGTGAAAGCTGATTATTTGCTTTTATTCTTCTATAATCCGGATTGCCATGCCTGCAAAGAAATAACCGATCAGCTTACTGCTTCCCCGATTGTGAATGGATGGATCAAGAATAATAAACTCAAAATCCTTGCCGTCTATCCGGATGAAGATCTGGATGCGTGGAGGAACCATATTTCTTATATGCCGGCAAGCTGGATTAATTCTTATGACAGCACGGTCAGCCTGAAGAATGATGAAATTTATGATTTGAAAGCTATCCCGACACTTTATCTGTTGGATAAGGATAAGAAAGTTATTTTGAAAGATGTTACATTTAACCAGATAGAGAATTATTTACAACAATAACAAACGAAATGAAAGGAAGAACATTTTTATTATCAATGGCTTTGGTGGCCGGTGTCAGTATGAGTGCATCGGCTCAATTTAAGATTGGCGGTAAATCCATCAATACAAAGAAATTAGTAAATGCGGCAGCGGATGCTGCAAAAGCTATAACTCTGTCGGACGAGGATGTGGCAAAGATGGCGCGCGAATATATCCAGTGGATGGATACGCACAATGAAGTAGCTGGTCCTGATACGGAAATGGGACAGCGTTTAGCTAATCTGACAAAGAATGTAAAAGTGGATGGTCTTGACCTGAATTTTAAAGTCTATAATGTGATTGACGTAAACGCGTTCGCTTGCGGAGACGGAAGTGTTCGTGTTTGTGGAGGTCTGATGAAGATCATGGATGATAATGAAGTGATGGCAGTTATCGGTCATGAAATCGGCCACGTGGTACATACGGATTCGAAAGATGCCATGAAGCAAGCCTATCTGACTTCAGCGGCCAAGAACGCTGCCGGTGCTGCGAGTAATACGGCGGCAAAGCTGACTGATTCGCAGTTGGGAGATCTGGCTGAATCGCTTGCTGGTGCGCAATATTCACAGACACAGGAAAACGAGGCGGACGATTACGGCTTTGAATTTAGCATAGCCAACGGCCTTGATCCTTACAGTATGTGTAATTCATTGAACAAACTGTTGGAATTGAGTGAAGAAGCCCCTAAATCGTCTAAATTCCGCCAGTTATTCTCCAGTCATCCGGAAACGCAAAAGCGGGTGGAACGCATGAGGGCAAAAGCGGATGAATACGTGAAGAATCAGAAATAAACCGTTAATGACGCTTAAATAGATGGTTTTTTGATTAAAATAATGCTAAATCTCTGATCTTTTCTGCTGAAAAACTATGCTGCATAACATAAAACAGGTATATTTGCACTGTGTTTTTCATGGTATTAGATTTAAGGTTAGCAATGAAGATTGGTTGTCGTGATGACAACCTTTTCTTTTTTTAGGCCGTTTGTTCTCTTCTTTCCTATCGAATGCTTTTTAAGATTCCGAAATAATATTACTTTTGTGTATTGACTAAAAAACTAAATAGTGTGGATACAAGAATAAAACTACGGGTACAGGGTTTGACAAATAGCCAGATACAGTCGGGTGCATATGCTCTGATCCTGGCGGAAGAAGAAGGGGTTCGCCGCATACCTATCATTGTCGGAACATCGGAAGCGCAGTCAATAGCAATTGCATTGGAGCGCATAACACCCCCTCGTCCTTTGACGCATGATTTGTTTGCAACGTTTGCCCAGGCTTTCGGTATCCGTTTACGTGAGGTTTTTATCTATAAGTTTGAAGACGGTGTGTTTTATTCCGAATTGCTTTTTGAAGATGGGGCCAACGAGGTTCGTCTGGATTCGCGTACTTCCGACGCTATTGCTATTGCATTGCGGGTAAAATGCGATATTTATACAACACCTGAGATCGTGAAAGAATGTGGTGTTGTTCTGGAAGATGCCGCCATGGATGAAAAGGATAAGGATGATGATGATTTTATCCTGGATTTGGAGCCGGAAGATATAAAAGATGAAGTCCGGCTAAAAAAGTGGCTTTCTCTTTTGGATGCCGAGGAGCTGTCGGATCGTCTGGATGAGGCGATTGCAGATGAGAACTATGAGTATGCAAAAATGTATAAGGATGAAATACGGCGTCGCGAAGAGGAGGGAGGGCCCAAATGATAGAACAACAACTTGGTTTTAGCCTGGAGTCTTTTTTGCGTGGTATTCTGGGTATAGCAACGGTTTTAGGAGTGGCTTATCTCCTGAGTTATGACCGGAAACGGATCGATTGGAAACTGGTCGGAGGCGGATTGCTGATGCAGGTCATTTTTGCACTTGCGGTTCTGCATGTTCCGGCAGTCGGGATCGTGCTGGAATGGTTGGGAAAGGCTTTTATCAAGTTGATGGACTTTACACAGTCGGGTGTCGCTTTTCTGTTAGGGCCGTTGGTGACCAAAAGTGAAGGGTTTATTTTTCTTCTGAATTCACTCCCTGTCGTGATTTTCTTTTCCGCATTGGTTTCCTTATTCTATTATTGGGGGATTATCCAGCGTATAGTGGGTGCTTTTTCCTGGGTTTTGCGTCGTTTTATGAATATATCCGGTGCGGAAGGATTGGTAACTTCCGGAAATGTCTTTATGGGAATGACGGAATCGCCTGTTTTGATAAAGAACTATTTGCCGGCCATGAACCGGTCTGAAATATTTTTGGTCATGGTTTCCGGTATGGGTACGATTGCCGGAACAGTGATGGGGACTTATATCGGTATGTTGGCTGGTGGTGACCCGGTTGCCAGAGTCTTGTTTGCGAAGCATTTGCTTTCCGCATCGTTGATGGCTGCCCCGGGTTCGATTGTTTTGGCAAAGATTCTTTGTCCGCAGACGGAAAAAGCAGATGACCGACTGGTTAAGATGGAAAAAATAGGTGAGCATTCTACGGCATTGGATGCTTTGGCTGCCGGGACATCGACAGGCGTTCGCCTGATGGTCAATATTGCTGCTATGTTATTGGTCTTTATTGCGATGGTGGCGCTTGCCAACTATATATTGGAAGGGTTGGTCGGACGGTATACCGGACTGAATGATTGGATCGTGTCGGTCACGGACGGTAAGGCGCAAGGGCTGACATTCCAGTTTATTTTAGGGGTAATTCTTTCTCCTTTCATGTGGTTGATCGGGGTTCCTTATCAGGATATCATGCTGGTCGGCTCTTTGTTGGGGCAGAAAACAATCCTGAATGAGTTTGTCGCCTATTTCCAGATGCAGGAATGGAAAGATGCCGGTATGTTTGTATATCAGAAATCAGTTTTGATGTCTACTTATATTCTATGTGGTTTTGCTAATATTTCATCCATCGGTATTTTGTTGGGAGGCATGGGGGTGCTGGCGCCGGAAAAACGGGAACTCATTACCCGCTTCGGTTTTCCTGCCATGGTCGGTGGTGCCTTGGTTTCGGTGCTTTCAGCTACCATAGTGGGCATGATACTGGGGTAATTGAAGATTAGAGTTGAAAATTGAAAGTTTGAGAGATGCAGATATTTTATACGCCGGATATTGCTGTTAATCCAGAGTTGCCGGAAGAAGAAGGTGGCCATTGTGTTCGTGTCCTTCGGTTGACAGAGGGCGATGAGATTTTACTGACGGACGGTAAAGGTTTTTTTTATAAGGCAGCCATCAGTAGGGCACATCCTAAACATTGTGAAGTCAATATATTGGAAAGTTGGGAACAACCGGCTTTGTGGAACTTCAATTTGCATATAGCGGTAGCTCCGACTAAAAATATGGACCGGATGGAATGGTTTGCGGAGAAAGCAACGGAGATCGGTATTAATGCGATCACTTGTTTAAACTGCCGTTTTTCCGAACGGAAAGAGGTTAAGCCGGCCCGCCTGGAAAAGATTTTGGTTAGTGCGATGAAACAGTCTCAGAAAGCAACATTGCCGGAATTGAATGGAATGACGGATTTCCGTTCTTTTGTCAGCCAGCCTTTTGAAGGCCGTAAGTTTATCGCTCATTGTGAAGAAGGCGAAAAACCTTTATTGAAGAAAGTGTACCATCCTGGCGAGAATGCCTTGATACTGATCGGTCCGGAAGGAGATTTCAGCCCGGAAGAAATAGCCTTTGCCCTGCAACAAGGATTTGACCCCATCTCATTGGGCGAAAGCCGGTTGCGCACTGAGACGGCGGCATTGGTGGCATGTCATACGATACATGTGTTGAATCAGTAAGAATAAATTTTTGTAAGAAAAGGGATATGTTAACCCAAAAAAATATTTTGGTTCATATCCTTTTTTTATTTTTCTTTGAATCGTTATTTAGAGCATCAACGGAAAAGGAGAAGATTAATGAAGAATTCTGGTATATTAACGTAGGTCCTAACGTTAAGAGTAAAATACCATAATTCTTTGCGAATATCATATAAGCCTTTAAATGTGCTTGGCTGTATATTTGTACGGCAGACTTACGTCTGTCGTCTGATTGTCCATTCTTTTAACAAATAAAATATTATGATACCACTTTATCAAGAACTACCATTTACGAGCAATAGTTATATAAACTTCTATAAAGAAGATTTGCCTCATTTTATTGTTCCGTGGCATTATCATCCGGAAATTGAAATCATGTATATATTAGAGGGCATAGGCACGCGTTTTGTTGGTGATCATATAGGTAGATACCAAGAAGGAGATGTTTGCATGGTAGGGCCGAAACTACCTCATGAATGGAGAAATGACGATGAGTTTTTTACACAAGGAGCAGGACTGAAGGCTTCTTGTTTATGTTTGTTTTTTCTGAAAGATATTTTTGAAGCAAATTTGATTCGTCTGCCGGAGATGTCTAATATACGTCAGCTTATAGAACGTTCTAGAAGAGGAATTAAGTTTGTAGGGAAATCCCGGGATGCCATTGGCTCTTTTATTCAGCGGTCGGTAAATGATACCGGAGCGTCCCGTATTATTAACTTTATTTCTTTGTTAGAAATGATGGCTACCACTGATGAATACGAATTGTTAGCGAGTATCGGCTTTACGGAATCTGTTAATTCTTCTGATTTTGAAAGATTTGATAAGGTATATCAATATATGATGAAGAATTTTATGAAACCGATTAAATTAGAGGAAGTGGCATCACTGGTTGGGCTTACTCCTAATGCTTTTTGTCGCTATTTTAGAGGACGAACGAAGAAAACATTTATTCAATATCTGAATGATATAAGAATTGGTCATGCCAAAAAGTTATTGATTGAAGGACGTATGAAGATTTCGACATTGAGTATGGAGTCCGGTTTTAATAACTTATCAAATTTTATTGAGCAGTTTAAACGCTCTACGCAAATGTCCCCCTCGGAATACCAGAAGAAATTTGGGGTAAAAAACCAAAAAGTTATATGAATTTGGAATTATGGTAAAATACCAGAAATGTGTGTGAGAATTAAGAAATAAGATAATATCGGATTACTATATATTTGCAATATGATATTCGAGATATAGTTAACAGTTGTAATTCTAATAATAGAAAGCCTATGAATATAGAAATATTTGAATGAATAGTTTTGTCACACGATTGTAAATTATCCTGTTTGAGTACTAATATGAATAGAAGAAATTTTATAAAACAAACTACAATAGCCGCTTTAGGGAGTCTTACTGCCTTAGATACTCTTGGTTCTTCTAATAAGGATACGATGGCTTTTGAGACTGGGAGGAGAAATGTTTCACCTCGTGCAATTACTATGTGGGATTTTTCTTGGTTGGAGCGCCGTTGGCCGGGTGCTGGTTATGAAGACTGGGATATAGCATTGGATGAATTGCAGGAACGTGGTTATAATGCAATACGTATTGATGCTTATCCACATTTGATTGCAGAAAACCCGACTAAGAAGTGGTTATTGAAAGAAGTTTGGAATCAGCAGGTCTGGGGTAGTCCGGATTTGAATGAAGTACAGGTTCAACCGAATTTGAATAGATTTCTATTGAAGTGCAAAGAACGTGATATAAAAGTTGGACTTTCTTCTTGGTACCGCCAGGATATAGATGATGTTCGAATGAAGATAACGACCTCTGATAAAATGGCTGATTGTTGGATTTCGGCTCTTCAATCTATAGAACAGGATGGATTACTGGATACCATATTGTTTGTAGATTTATGTAATGAATGGCCGGGGAATTTATGGGCACCTTTCTTTTCTTCACAGTATCCTCATGTTGTATGGGGGCAGTGGTATAAGGAAGAATCTCTTCGATGGATGAAGCTGGCTTTGAGTCGAATGAAGGAAAAATATCCGGATATACCTTTCCTTTTCTCGTTTGATTGTGGTGATGTTTATAAATATGAAGAAATAGATACTTCATTTTTGGATTTGTATGAACACCACATTTGGATGGTTCACCAGAATAATAGTGAGTTTTATAAGATTGTAGATTATAAAGACGGACAATTTTCTCCAGAGGCATATAAAAAAGTGGTGAAAGTTGCAGAAAATCTTTATCAGGATAAACCATTGTACTGGCAGAAACTTTTGACTGATAAAATTAAACTGATGGGAAAAGTAGCAAAAAGAGTAGGCCGCCCTCTTGTTACGACGGAATGCTGGGGTATTGTAGATTATAAAGATTGGCCTATGTTAAATTGGGATTGGGTGAAGGAACTTTGTGCTTTAGGCACTGTCACCGCTGCTCAAACCGGTATGTGGGCCGGGATAGCTACCAGTAATTTTTGTGGGCCTCAGTTTGTAGGAATGTGGCGTGATATAAAATGGCATCAGGAGATGACTGCAATAATCAGGTCTGCTGAGTTGGATGAATCTATTATCATGAATAATGAAGTAGCTGCTAAATTATTGAGACGGCTCTAAATTTCAATCTTCAAAAGTCTCAAATAAAAAAATATAGGCAAGGACGTTTTTGTCTTTGCTGGGGATGTTGCATTTTTTTAATAATGATTAATCAATTAAATCGATTCTTTTATGGAGAAGAAGAATAGGACTTTTTATCTGGTTTTCATTTCCGTTTTTCTGCTTTTAGGAAACTTGATCGCAGAAGCTCAAACGGGAAGAACTATTTCCGGAATTGTTGTTTCAGAGGTTGATAATGAGCCTTTGATTGGTGTAAATGTAGTTCAGAAAGGAACTACAAATGGTGTAGTTACAGATCTGGACGGGAAATTTACTTTAACTGTTCCGGATGGGAGTGTTTTACAAATTTCGTATATTGGATATCAGGAACAACTTCTGACAGTTAAACCTAATATCACCGTTTATCAAGTAGCGTTGAAAGAAGATTCGCAGGCTTTGGAAGAAGTGGTGGTAATAGGGTATGGCATTCAGAAAAAAAAGCTGGTGACTGGTGCTACCGTACAGGTGAAAGGCGATGATATCCAAAAATTGAATACAGTAAGTGCTTTAGGTGCTTTACAAAGTCAAACTCCGGGTGTGAATATTACTCAATCATCCGGTATGCCGGGAGAAGGCTATAGTGTGACGATACGAGGGTTGGGTACTACTGGCTCTTCGGGCCCATTGTATATTATAGATGGCGTGACGGGTGCAGATATTAATAATTTGAATCCAGCTGATATTGAGTCTGTTGATGTGCTGAAAGATGCTGCTTCGGCTGCTATTTATGGTTCACGTGCCGCAAATGGTGTCGTGTTGGTTACCACAAAACAGGGGAAAGCAGGAAAGGCTTCTATTTCTTATGATGGATATTTTGGCGTTCAAAACGTGTATAAAATGGCTCCGACGCTAAATGCCCAGGAGTACGCCATGATACAGAATGAAGGTCGGTTGATGGATGGCCTGCCTGCTTATGATTTTAGTTCTTTGGTTCCTAATTGGGAAAGTTATTCGAATGGGACGAATAAAGGAACAAACTGGTTGGATGCCATGAGAAATGAAAATGCACCGATTCAAAATCATGCATTGAATATCACTGGAGGTAGTGAACAGTCTGTTTATTCTATGGGTATTTCGTATACTTCACAAGAAGGTATTTTGGGCAAACCTGTACAGCCTAAATATGACCGTTATACATTTCGTCTGAATACGGAACATACATTGTTAAAAAATAATGATTTTGATGTGATTAAGTTTGGTGAAAATTTAACTTATTCATATAGTGAAAAATCAGGCATATCAATCGGTAACCAGTACCAGAATGATATTAATGGTGCGTTGAAAGCAAACCCATTCCTTCCGATGTATGACGAAAACGGTGATTATCATTATGCATTGGCTTGGGATCCGACAGGTGAAAATCCTATAGCGCTGATGGAGTATGCACACGGTCAAAATTTGACAAAAAAGCATAATATCAAGGCTAATGCATATGTAACCTTGCAACCAGTTAAAAACTTGAAAATTAAAAGTAGCTTTGGCTTGACGATGGAAGCGAATGCTTATCGTAGTTTTGAGCCGGTTTATGAATTGGCTTCTAACGTATATAATAAGGAGAATGAAGTGACTCAACAGATGTATATCAGTTCCGGATGGCTTTGGGAAAATACGATTAGTTATGATTTTAAAATAAATAACGATCATAGTTTTAGTGCAATAATCGGTCAGTCGATGGAAAGAAGCGGTTTAGGGGATAATTTGTCCGCCAGTAATGTGAATTCAATTTTTAATGATTTTGAACATGCATATCTGAATAATACAACTGTTATCTATGCCGATAAAACAACCGTAGGTGGATCTCCCTATATGAAAAATAAGATTTTACAGAAAAGGAGTATTGCATCTTTCTTTGGACGTGTAAATTATGATTATAAAGAAACTTATTTGTTGACTTTGGTAATGCGGGCTGACGGTTCTTCTAATTTTGCAAAAGGAAATCGCTGGGGATATTTTCCTTCAATTTCTGCAGGTTGGATTATGAGTAATGAAGCTTTTATGGAGTCGACAAAGAATTATCTTGATCTTCTTAAAATTCGTGCCAGTTGGGGACAAAATGGTAATCAAGATATTGATCCGTTCCAGTATCTGGCTACGATCTCATTTTTGAAATCTAATTATTTCTTCGGCCCGGATAAGCAAACGATTTCTTCTGGTGCATATCCTGATATTCTACCTAATAAAGATGTTACTTGGGAAACTTCCGAACAATTGGACTTAGGTTTGGATGCTCGTTTCTTTGGTGGCCGTTTGGGGCTCTCTTTCGATTATTATTTGAAGACAACTAAGGATTGGCTTGTACAGGCTCCAATTCTGGATTCCTATGGAACAAGTGCTCCATATATAAATGGTGGGGATGTTCGGAACCAGGGGATTGAAATGGCTTTGAATTGGAATGATCATGTAGGTGATTTTACTTATGGAGTAAATTTGAATTTATCTCATAATAAAAACGAGGTAACCCGTATTGCTAATTCAGAAGGTATTATTCATGGTAGCCCTAATATTTTGAGTGAAGGCACTACTGAAATGTATCGCGCACAAGAGGGATATCCTATCGGTTATTTTTATGGATACAAAACTTTAGGTGTTTTTCAGAGTGAAAAGCAAATAGCAGAGTATTCCGGTGCCAAGCTTTCCGGGACAGCTCCTGGCGATTTGATCTTTGCGGATACTAATAAAGACGGTGTAATTGATGATAATGATAAATGTATGATTGGTAATCCTCATCCTGATGTAATAATGGGGCTTACTTTTAATTTAGGTTATAAAGGATTTGATCTGGGAATAACAACTAATGCTGTATTAGGCAATCAGATTGCCAGGTCGTACCGGTCATTTGCCGATCAACCGAAGGAAAATTATACCACTGATATTTTGGGACGTTGGCATGGTGAGGGGACCTCTAACCGCTTACCTCGAGTAGCGTCTGGAACAAATACAAATTGGTTATATATTTCTGACATATTTATAGAAGACGGTGACTATTTCCGTATTCAGAACGTCACATTAGGGTATGATTTTAAAAAATTATTTCCACGTATTCCATTGGGACAGGCCAGACTATATGTTACAGCCCAGAATCTGGCAACTTTTACTAAATATTCGGGTATGGATCCTGAGATTGGATATGGTGCGGACAAGAGCTGGGTTTCCGGCATAGATGTCGGTTTTTATCCGAGTCCAAGAACATATATGGTAGGTGTTAATTTAAAATTCTAATAGATTTAAAATATGAAAAAGATAGCATTTCTTATATTACTCGTTTCTTTTATTACAGGTTGTGACTCTTTTCTGGATTCAGACAATTTAGTAAAGAAAGACACTTCTAATTTTCCGGAGACTTCACAGGATGCATTGGATGCACTGACCGGGGTGTATACAGTATTACCGTCTGTGAATGTTAATCAGTGTACTTTTCTGGTATCTGAATTATTGTCTGATGATCGTTTGGGAGGTGGAACATTAGTGGACCGAAGTTGGGGGGCCATTGATCAATTGAAGAAGATAAATGATGATATGTTTCCTGATTTTTGGAAAAAAATGTATCAAGGTATTTTTCGAGCTAATATGTTGTTGGAAACTCTTGATGTTGTAAAAACATGGGAAAAGCCAGAATTGAAAGATCAGATTGCTGCAGAAGCTCGATTTTTACGTGCTTACTTTTATTTTGACCTGTGTCGAATGTTTGGAACGGTTCCATTAGTACTAACAACAGAGGCGGTTAATAATCCAAGAGCTGAAGTAAAAGACTTGTATGCCCAGATAGCAGATGATTTAATATATGCGATTCAAACTTTACCGAATAGAAGGTATGAAGCAAAAGACGGTCAGTTGGGGCATGCAACCAAATGGGCTGCCGAATCATTGTTGGCACGTGTTTATTTATTCTACACAGGGTATTATAAGCAGGATGTATTGCCTTTACCTGACGGAGGTTCTGTTACAAAGCAAGAGGTAATTAATTGGCTGGATGATTGTATTAATAATAGTGGTCATGGGCTGGTATCTAATTTCGGTAATTTATGGCCTTATGCGAATTCGGCTACGGCTCCTGATTATAAGTTTGCTGTAGATAATAATTTGAACTGGGTCGGTGATGATCAGAATAATGAAACAATTTTTGCGATTAAATATTCTGCAATGGGTAACCATTCGACTAGTATCTACTATAGTAATCAGCCAGTGCTTTATTTTTCTATTCGTGAACAGCCTGATTATGAAAATATTTTTCCATTTGGACAAGGTTGGGGGGCCGGTACTGTAAGTACAAATTTGATCGAAGATTGGGAAGCAAGTGAACCGAATGATTTTAGACGTACAGCATCTATTCTGGATGTAAATAATCCGGATGAAAATATCAAAAGTTATACTTGGGGAGCCAGTATGCAAATTCAGGAAACAGGTTATTGGCAGAAAAAATATATAGCGATCAATGCCCATCAGGCAAAATCGGATGGCACAACAGCTTGCGTAAATTATAGTTGTGTATTATATGGACGTACCCCAGATTTTCAAATTGATAATACACAGGATCAAGTGATTATTCGTTACGCAGATGTCTTATTGATGATGGCGGAATTAAAAAAAGATGTAAGTTATCTGAATCGGGTGCGTGAGCGTGCAGGTTTAGCCCCTTTGGCAGTTTATACGGATAAGGCTTTGCAGGATGAACGTCGCTGGGAACTTGCTTTTGAAGGTGTCCGTTATTATGATTTACTCCGCTGGGGGATTGCGGCAGAAGCTCTTGGAAAGCAAAATGGAGTGAAAGTGAAAAATAATGGTGTGGATGATGTCATGAATATGGGGAATCTGGTACAGCGTCTTCAGGAAACAGGTGGATTTATGCCGATTCCTAAAACTCAGATTGATTTATCTGCAGGGGTACTTGAGCAAACTCCGGGCTGGGGAAATGAAGCTTTGTATTAATTAATTAGTTAAATGAATTTATATGAAAAGGATAATAATAGCTCTTTTTTCGTTATTGGCAATATTTCAATTGTCCTGTAATCCGATAGAAGAAGAGCATAAACAAGGAAGTACTATTGCTGAAAGTGAATTGAATTTGGATGTTTACCCACTTACAGAAGGTGGAAATAAAATCGTAATGATAAATAGAACTCCAATGATTGGATCTCATTGGAATTATGGTTCGGGAATTTCCGTTCGTCAGCAAGACACCGTATTAGTCCCGTTTTTAGGGGAAAAGGAAATCGTCTTTACTGGAATTTGTTCTGGAGGAACTGTTTCTACTAGTCGAAAGGTGATAATTGATAAAATTTTGTATCCGATAGAAGATGAATGGGCTCTTTTTGCTGGTACTGATAGGAACGGTAAAACCTGGATGTGGGATTATACCAGTCCGGATGATGTTGTTTGGGGAAATGGCGGATACCCGGGAAATACAGCTCCCGCTTGGGCTACGATCAAAGCTGGTGATATGGACGAGCAGGATCCAGAAGTCGGAAAGGATGGAGTTATGCTTTTTGACTTGAATGGGGCGGCTAATTTCACTAAAATAAGTCAAACTGGACAGGTGGTAGAGAGAGGCAGTTTTCAATTTGATATGACCAAACAGAAGCTAATGGCGGATGGAACACCTTGGTCTATTGGTACATTAACAATTGTTGACGGTACTGTGCTGAAAGGAGTTTCTCCTAATGAAGGAGGAAAAACTGTCCATGAATTTGATATACTGAAACTGACAGAAGATAAAATGGTATTGGCTCATGTTTTAAATAATGGATGGGAGGCTTGGTTTTGGTGTTTTAAAGTGAAAAAGTAAGAAGGAGGAGTAAGCCGGGAATAAGAGGATTAATTTTGGTTCCCGGCTTATATTTGAAATCTGGTGTGGAATCGGTAAACTGTTTTGTAGCATGAAAAGGATAGTTCTGTTTTGTATTTTACTTTGTCATTGTTTTTATCTTTCTGCTCAATATGAAAGAGCGACACAATGGGAAGAAAAGATTCAGGAGTTAAGAGATAAAAATAGTAAAGAAGGGATTAAACAAGGTTGTGTTTTATTTATAGGAAGTTCCACTTTTACAAGATGGGGAGATACGCAGAAATACTTTCCAAATTCTGTTGTTGTGAACAGAGCCTTTGGAGGCTCTATGATGTGTGATCAAATATATTTTTTTGATGAAATTGTCAAACCATTTAGTCCCAGACAGATTGTTATTTACGAGGGCGATAATGACTTGAATGAAACGTCGACAACCCCAGTGCAGTTTATGGAAGATGTAATTTGTATGAGTCGCCTTATCCATTATCATTATCCTAAATGTCAGATATTACTTGTCTCTATTAAGCCTTGTCCGGCACGGGTGAAATCTTTTGATAAATATAAGGAAGCTAATAATCTTATGAGAGAGTATGCTGCATTATATGATTATATAGACTTCGTAAGTGTATGGGATAAGTTTGTAGATAAAAATGATCGTCCTATTATGAAATATTTTATGGATGATCAGATTCATATAACTCCTGATGCTTATCTTCTTTTTAAAGAGGTGATGGAAGATAAGCTTTTGAAAAAATAAATTAATAATATGACAAAGGTATATTGGTTTAGTTTGTTTACCTTTTTATTAATAGGGGGACAAGCTATAGGACAAAATAAATTGAATTTTGGGCGGACTGTCAGACAGCCGGTAAATGAACTCCCACGTTCAAAATCAACTCAGGATATTTTGAAACGGAAGGCTTATCAATCCGTTTCCGGAAAACTGAGTTTGGATGATGACGGAAACTTTTTGTTGTCCGGTGGCTGGGAAATGATCGAAGGATATAAGTTGGCTGGAAGGGGAATGTCTTTATGGGATATTCAAACCAATACATCTGAATGGTATAATGCAGTTGTACCGGGTACGGTCTTGACAACTTTAGTGGAGCAATCCGTATATCCGGATCCTTATTATGGATTGAATAATTTGCTTATACCGGATACGCTTTGCCGTATGGACTGGTGGTATCGGATTTCTTTTGCTGTTCCTCAAGATAATAATGATTCAGACTATCAGATATTATTGAATGGTATTAATTATAAAGCAGATGTTTGGTTAAATGGTAGCCGTTTAGGAACTATAAATGGTGCTTTTAAAAGAGGAATATTTCCTGTTACTGATTTATTGGATAAACAAGGCTTAAATACATTGGCTATTCATGTTTTTCCGCCTAATAATCCAGGTATTCCTTTTGAGGAAACGAAGGAATGGTTTGGCGGAAACGGGGGGGCTCTTTGCTTGGATGGACCAACTTTTATATCTTCGGAAGGATGGGATTGGATACCAGGTATCCGAGATCGAAATATTGGTATTTGGCAAGATGTTAGATTGATGCGAGTAGGTGATGTTATTATGGAGGATCCTCAGGTTATAACGGACTTACCTTTACCTGATACTACTTATGCGGATATCACGATAAAGATACCCTTGGTGAATAATACTACAGAAGAACAAATTTTCTTCGTAAATGGGAAGATCGGAAATGTTTCATTTTCACAGAAAGTAGCGTTGAGCCCGTTAGAGCGGAAAGAAATATGTTTTACATCGGAAAAGTTTGAACAACTACGTTTTCAAAACCCTGCTTTATGGTGGCCGAATGGTTATGGAGCACAAGCTTTGTATAAGTTGAATTTGACTGTAATACGGGACAATCAGGCTTTACAAACAAAAAATATTTGTTTTGGGATTCGTGAACTTTCTTATAAACTTATGGCGCAAACTCCAGACAAGAGAAATGTGCGCTTCCAATATAGTCCTACGGATGTAGAAGAGAAGGGAAAACCTTTGTTTAATTATAAAAAACGGATTGCAATAGAAAATCCTGCTTTTCCACAAGTAGTTATTCCAACATTAGCAGATGGGACTATACGGTATTTGCAGGAAGAAGTGAATCAGTCGGAAAATCCATTCTTGACTATTTGTGTAAATGGAAAACCGATCTTTTGTCGTGGCGGAAATTGGGGTATGGATGATGGGATGAAACGTGTGACCCGTGAGAGGCTTGAGCCTTATTTCCGTTTGCATAAGGTTGCTAATTTTACAATGATTCGAAATTGGACCGGAGAGTCGACGGAGGAACTATTTTATACTCTCTGTGATGAATACGGCTTGCTTGTATGGAATGATTTTTCCCTTTCAACTCAAGGGTATAATTTAGAACCATTGGACGATGAACTATTTCTTTCGAATGCTCGGGATATTGTTTTGCGTTTTCGTAATCATCCTTCTATCGCCATATGGTGTCCACGTAATGAAGGGTATGCACCAGATATATTGGAAGATGGTTTTCAAGAAATAGTTAATACGGTGGATGGGACCCGACATTATCACGGGAATTCAAGATGTTTAAATCTTTGTCCAAGTGGTCCTTGGCATTTTATTGACAATCAATTGGAATATTTGACTGAAAGAGCGAATGGTTTCAGTACGGAATTGGGAGCACCTTCTGTTCCAACAGTGGAAACTCTTCGTAAATTTATACCGGAAGAAGATCTTTGGCCGATTGGGGATGTTTGGTATTATCATGATTTACATTATGAAAGTTTTGATTGGAAAAATTATATCCGCGATGTGGAAAAATTAGGAATGGCTCCATCTCGTAGTGCGGATGAGTTTTGCTCGCGAGCTCAGTTTATTAATTATAATCTGTATCGTAATATGTTTGAAACTTGGAACCAGAAGATGTGGAATTATGCCAGTGGATTATTGTTATGGATGAGTCACCCGGCATGGCCGAGTGTTATTTGGCAGGTATATTCGTATGATTATGAAACTCACGGGGCATTCTATGGAGCAAAGAAAGCTTGTGAGCCGATACATGTACAATGGAATTCAGTTAACGGGAAACTACAAGTCATAAATACAACCCTTGGAAAAATTCCGAACGCAAAAGCATCATTTAAAATATATAATTTAAAAGGCCAAAAGTTGTATGAGAAAAAAATATCGGTAAACTTAGATGCTAATGGATTAACTGATTGTATGGAAGTTTTTGTTCCATCAGAAATCAATGAATTGTCATTGGTCAGAACCCAGTTGTTAGATCAAAAGGGGCATACCATTTCCTACAATGATTATTGGGTTAATCCTGCTGCTCCTTCAAATTTCTCTGTTTTGCAAAAAGGAGGGAAAGCTAAACTGCAGCTAAAATCAAAGAAGGTAAAGAAAACAGAGGAGCGAATATTGATCCAGGCTGAAATAAAGAATAATTCAGATCTGGTAGCAACAGGAATCAAGGTCAACGTGCGTGACAAAGAGTCCGGACAAGCTTTACTTCCAGTGTATGTGTCAGAAGGTTATTTTAATCTATTGCCAGGTGAGTGCAAACGAATAGATATAGAAATGCCTGAAAAGCAAGGCAATAAAGAGTTTTATTTGTCATTTGATGAATGGATTAGATAGAAGGTGGAATCAATGTAAAAAAAGGATTATGAAAGTAGATAATATTTATGTACCTGAAGTTTTTTTTACCAATAATTGTCTTACAGGAGAAAATGTTGTAAAATCAACTCGTTTATTGGGGGATTTGGATGGTGTATTCCAAGATAAGGATGCTTTTGAGCAAATGGATAGAGACCGGATTATTTATCAGGTCAGTAGTTTTCTTCCTGTTGTGGAAAATACACCAGGGGGACTGTTTATGGGGATCACATTACTTTATCCGGGTAAAGTAGGGCAAGAATTTTTTATGACTAAAGGGCATTTTCATACCAATAGCAATCGTGCTGAATTTTATTGGGGAGTTGAGGGAGAAGGCATGCTAATCCTAATGGATGAGCAAAGAAATGTATGGGCCGAACGAATGTTTCCGGGTAGTTTGCATTATATTCCCGGGAAAGTCGCACATCGTGTAGCCAATATAGGTTATCAAAAATTAGTTTTTTCTGCTTGTTGGCCTTCTGATGCCGGACATGATTATGCGACAATTGCAGCAGAAGGGTTTGCGCGTAGTTTGATGGATGTAAATGGGGTTCCCACTTTATTATGAAAGGTCTGGATATGTATACTATAGGAATTGATTTGGGAGGAACTTTTGTTAAAATAGGTTTGGTTGAATCTGGTAAGGTGTTAAACTTTAAAGTTTTGCCGGCTCATTCAGAGAAAGGACTTAGAAATAATTTACCAGAAATAAAAGATACGATAAATAATTTATTGTATAATAGCGGAGTTCAAATTACAGATCTGGCAGGTATAAGTTTGGCTTTTCCGGGGATTGTGGATGTGAAGCATTATCAGGTTCTGGCAACAAATGACAAATATGATGATGCTTGTGATTTAAATTTGAGATTATGGTGCGAATTGAATTGGGGCGTCCCTTTTTATATGGATAATGATACGCGACTGGCTACTATTGGGGAATGGGAATGTGGAGCTGCACAAGGTTTGAATAATGTTGTAATGATGACAATTGGTACTGGAATTGGTACTGGTGTTGTTTTGGATGGGCGTGTTCTGTATGGGGAGCATTATCAGGCCGGTTCATTGGGTGGGCATTTCGTAATCGATTATAAGGGGCGTAAATGTAGTTGTGGTAATGTAGGATGTGTAGAGGCTCTTTCCTCTTCTTTTTTCCTTCCTTACATAATAAAGGAAAATCCGAAGTTATCTGCTTCGTTTAGGGAAAACGCTGACAATTACGATTTTGAGAAAATCTTTAATTGGGCCTCTCATGGAGATGTAGATGCTTTAATCGTACGTAATGAATGTATGGATGTGTGGAGTGCAGCCATAATTACTTATATACATGCTTATGATCCTCAGGTTATTGTTTTAGGGGGTGGAGTGATGAAAAGTAAAGATGTAATACTTCCCTATATCCGTGAACGTGTAGGAAGGTTAGCTTGGTGTCCAAGTTCAGTTGTTAAAATATTGGCATCTGAACTTGGTGATAATGCAGCGATATTGGCATCAGAATATTGTTTTAAAAATAAAAAAAGAAGGAATGAAATCTTATCTGCATAAAAAATCTAATTATAATAAATATCCATCGGTTAATGTGCCGGATATATATATATCTTCTTGCTATTTAGGGTGGGCGAATATTGTAAACGTCTTGAATCAACGGTTGAATGCAATAGATAAACCCCGTAAGATATTGGTTGTGGAATGCTATCAGGGAATACTTCATGATGAGGTGAAAAAGCAATTCTGTTTGGCATTTCCTGATGCTTTTTTTATTGATTCCTCCGAAGGCATGCTGTCGGAGCAAGAGCTAAATGTTAAGTTGCAAGCGGATATAACGGATGATGAGCTATTTGGTTATATGACACGTTTTAGCATAGACTGCTATTTTGATGAACAGAAAGTTTGTGATTTACGGAATAAAATAGACCGGAAACAAGGACTTGTTATTGTTTATGGTACAGGAGCTGCTTATATTCAGCCAGAAACCGATTTATTAGTGTATGCAGATATGGCTCGTTGGGAAATCCAGATGCGCTTTCGAAGGAATGAAATTAGTAATGTAGGGGTGGAAAATCGAACTGAGCGATCTGCATTGCAGTATAAAAGAGGTTTCTTTGTAGATTGGCGTATTTGTGATCGTTTCAAAAAGAGATTAATGCCCTATTGGGACTATGTTCTTGATACCAATAAAGCCGGGGAACCCAAAATGGCAACAGGGGATGCTGTTCGTGCGGGATTGGAGCAAGCTATAAAACAGCCATTTCGTGTGGTCCCTTTTTTTGATCCGGGACCATGGGGTGGACAATGGATGAAAGAAGTGTGTGATTTGGATAGAAGTATTGCTAATTATGCCTGGTGTTTTGATTGTGTTCCGGAAGAGAATAGTTTATTTTTATCTTTTGGCAATATCAAGTTTGAAATACCTTCTATTAATTTGGTGTTTGCTCATCCCCGTGAATTATTGGGAGATCCGGTACATGCTCGTTTTGGTGATGAGTTTCCGATTCGATTTGATTTCTTGGATACGATGCAAGGAGGTAATTTAAGCTTGCAGGTACATCCGCTGACTGAATATATCCAAGAAAAGTTCGGCATGCATTATACACAGGATGAGAGTTATTATTTGTTAGATGCGGGAGAAGATGCTGTGGTCTATTTGGGGTTAAAGGAGAATGTTGATTCGAAGGGTATGATTAAAGCATTGGAAGATGCCCAAATTTCCGGGAAATTCGATGCCGAAAAGTTTGTAGGACGCTATCCTGTGAAAAAACATGACCACGTCTTGATACCGGGGGGAACAGTCCATTGTTCCGGAGCAAACGGCATGGTACTTGAGATCAGTGCGACTCCTTATATCTTTACATTTAAATTATGGGATTGGGGACGTTTAGGGTTGGACGGACGTCCCAGACCTATAAATATAGAGCATGGAAAGAATGTAATTCAATGGAATCGTACGGAATCATGGGTGAGAAAAGAAGTTCTTAATCAAGTTGCTTTTGTTGCAGAAGGAGATGGATGGAGGGAGGAACATACTGGTTTGCATGAATGTGAATTTATTGAGACACGAAGACATTGGTTTACAAAACCAGTTTTGCATCATACGAGCGGCAGTGTCAATGTATTAAACTTAGTTGAAGGGAGAGAAGTTGTTGTTGAAAGCCCTTCCGGATCTTTTGAACCGTTTGTTGTTCATTATGCAGAAACATTTATCATACCGGAAGCCGTCAGAGAATATACAATTCGTCCGTTTGGAGAATCGGAAGGAACAGAATGTGCCACAATTAAAGCTTTTGTAAAACATCATGTGTGAACTTTTTTTTGATCCAGGGCTTGATATCAAGGCAACTGAAAGTCCTATGGGATTTATTTATGGTCCTGATATTTTTGGTCCTCAGGTAGAGAATCGTAAATTGAACGACATCTCGAAGAGTTTGTTGGATCCGAATTGTGAGGGACCGGAGATTGTTTATTCCATTGCTATGGATGTCGGTAAAAAAAATCATAGGGAACTACTCAATTCGATGCATTTATTGTATGGAGTCGTGACTTATGCTGCTGGGAAATTAGGAACTGAGCCTATTCGAAGCCAGGGGCATATTCATAAGGTTTCTCCTTTCAGTAATTGGTCGACTCCTGAAGTATATGAAATATGGTCCGGAGAGGCGATTATTTATATACAGGAATATGCAGAAGATAATCCGGGACGCTGCTTTGCTGTTTATGCCAAACCTGGAGATGTAGTGGTGGTTCCCCCTTATTGGACGCATGCGACTATTAGTGCCAATCCTAATAAACCTTTGACATTTGGTGCTTGGTGTGATCGCGAATATGGATTTGTGTATGATGGAGTGAGGAAACATAAAGGTATTGCTTGGTATCCGGTTTTTAACGAATTTGATGAGATTCAATGGGTCGCAAATCCTTGTTATCAGTCTTCCAAATTGATATGTAAATTACCATCGGATTATACGGATTTAGGTATAAAGAAAAACAAGTCCATATATGATACTTTTGAAGAAAATCCTGATACTTTCTTGTTTGTTCCGTCTCCTCAACTAAGAAAGGAATACTGGATAAATTTTATTCCATAAAAATAATTTAGTTTGTAATTTTAGATATCATGGAAACAGGGCACAATAGTATGTTGGTTTATATTATAGCTGTTATAGCTGCTACCGGAGGTCTGCTTTTTGGCTTTGATACAGGGGTGATTTCAGGAGCGATTCCATTTTTTCAAAAAGATTTTGGAATAGATGATAGTACGATTGAGTTAGTTACATCTGCCGGTTTGTTGGGGGCAATTCTGGGTGCCTTGTTTTGTGGTAAAATAACAGATCGATTAGGACGTAAGAAAGTGATATTGGCTTCTGCCATTATTTTTGCAGTAGGCGCGATTTGGTCAGGAATTGCAGTAGATGCTTGGAATTTAATTTTGGCTCGTCTTTTTCTTGGAATAGCAATAGGAGTATCTTCATTTGCGGTACCTTTGTACATTGCTGAAATTTCTCCGGCAAAAGTGAGGGGTATGCTTGTTTCTATGTTTCAGTTGATGGTTACTATTGGTGTATTGGTCTCTTATTTATCTGATTTGTTTTTTGCGGATGAAAATGATATATCTTGTTGGCGCCCCATGTTTTATGTCGGTGTCATACCTGCTTGTGTTTTATTAGTGGGCATGGCTTTTATGCCAGAAACTCCTCGTTGGCTGATGAGTAGGGGAAGGCATAATGAATGTGTAGATATTTTGAATAAAATAGAAGGGAAAGAGCAAGCGAGGATTTCCCTGTTACAGATGCAAGAAGAAATAAAAAGGAACGAGATGGAAAAATCTGGTTGGAAAGAGCTCTTACAACCTTGGTTGAGGACACCACTTTTCATTTGCATAGGGATTATGTTCTTCCAACAATTTGTCGGAATTAATACTGTAATCTATTATAGTCCCAAGATTTTTCTAATGGCTGGCTTTGATGGAACAGTTGCTGCTATTTGGGCTTCTGTAGTGGTTGGATTAGTGAATGTTATATTTACGATTGTGTCTGTTTATTTTGTGGATCGCTTGGGGAGAAGAAAGCTTTATTTTATAGGATTGTCCGGAATAACTGTTTCTTTATTACTGTTAGGGTTATGTTTTCTGGGAGGCAATCTGTTAGGAGAATCTGTCAAGTGGCTAACAATTCTACTTATACTCTGTTATGTTGCATTCTTCGCAATAAGCATAGGGCCTTTGGGATGGTTGATTATTTCGGAAATATTCCCTCAGAAATTACGTGGATTAGGAGTGTCATTAGGATCGTTATCTGTTTGGTTGTTTAATAGTATTGTTTCATTCACTTTCTTTAAAATTGTCAATGTATTGACTATACCAGGCAAAGAGATTCTGTTGGATGGTGAATATCTGGGTAATCCTGCTGGTGCTTTTTGGCTATATGGAGGGATTGCTTTCTTGGCATTAATCTGGGGATATTTTTATATACCTGAGACAAAAGGTGTTACCCTTGAACAAATTGAAAACTTCTGGCGAATGAGAAAAAGTCCACGTGAATTAAAATAATTATTATATTTGTCAAAATAATAAAGAAACAGATAATGACCGAAAAAGAGAAATGCAACCTTGGCCTGCTATACGATGCAAACTATGATCCAGAATTGTTGTCAGATCGTGAAACAGCGAAAGAACAGCTTTACGATTATAACCGTTTGCGCCCTTCACAACAGACAGAGCGGACGGAACTCCTAAAGAAACTTTTGGGGAGGACAGGAGAGAGCTTTATTATAGAACCTCCTTTTGCTTGTGACTACGGATATAATATAGAGATAGGAGAAAATTTCTATGCCAATGTCAATCTGGTTATATTGGATGGAGCAAAGGTGAAGATTGGTGATAATGCTTTTATTGCTCCTAATGTCGGAATTTATACAGCTGGGCATCCGTTGGATGCCTCATTGCGCAATCAGGGATTGGAATATGCTTATCCGGTCACAATCGGTCATAATGTTTGGATAGGTGCGGGTGCGATTATTCTTCCCGGTGTCACTGTTGGCGATAATGTTGTAATCGGTGCCGGCAGTGTAGTGACGAAAGATATACCTGATAATTCACTTGCCGTTGGTAACCCTTGCCGGGTGGTACGGAAGATCGGAAAAGTTTAAAGAAAACTCCCTTGTCATTCTCTTTAATAGAAAGAGCGGTAGGGGAGTTTTCTTTATTTTATGGATTTGTATTTATTCCCACTCGATCGTTGCATTGGGTTTTGGGGACATATCGTAGCAGACGCGGTTTACGTTTTTAACTTCTTTCAGGATACGGTCTGTTATTTTCATCAAAATAGGCCAATCTACCGGTTCGATGGTCGCCGTCATGGCATCTACCGTATTGACGGCACGGATGATAACAGGCCATTCAAAAGACCGGGCATTATCCCGTACGCCTACAGACTTGAAATCGGGTACGACTGTAAAATACTGCCATACTTTCTTATCCAAGCCGGCATTCTGGAACTCTTCACGCAGGATGGCATCTGCTTCACGTACGGCTTCCAGTCTGTCACGGGTGATCGCTCCTAAGCAACGTACGCCCAGACCTGGTCCGGGGAACGGCTGGCGATAAACCATCTCGTATGGCAAGCCCAATTCCAAACCGCAAGCACGAACTTCGTCCTTAAACAATTGGCGCAGCGGTTCTACCAGTTCGAATTTCAAGTCGTCGGGCAAGCCGCCTACATTATGGTGGGATTTGACCATTTTGGCAGTCTTGGTTCCGCTTTCCACGATATCCGGATAAATAGTTCCCTGTCCCAGGAAGTCGATACCATCCAACTTACGGGCTTCTTCTTCAAAGACGCGGATAAATTCGCCACCGATAGTTTTACGTTTCTGTTCGGGATCGGCGACATCTACTAATTTATCAAGGAAACGGTCCGTTACATCTACGTAGATCAGGTTTGCCTTCAATTGGTTTTTGAATATTTCGACCACAGCTTCCGACTCACCTTTACGCATCAGACCATGATTTACGTGTACGCAAACCAGTTTGTCACCTATTGCTTTCAATAACAGGGCGGCAACGACTGAACTGTCAACACCACCAGATAACGCCAACAAGACTTTCTTGTCTCCAACCTGGCGTCTGACCAGTTCGATCTGGTCATTGACGAAATTAGTCATGTTCCAGTTTGCTTCCGCCTTACAAGTGTCGAATACGAAAGACTTTACAGCATCCTTGATTGCTTCTACGTCATCCTTGAATTCTTCTAATTTGACTTCGCATAATGCTTTCTCGTGGCCTGCTGCCATTACAGGAATGCCAATCGTATAAATATCCGGATTAACGTCGATTGCAACACCGTCGATAATATGGTTAGGACCGCCGTTGATAATAACACCTTTTACATTCGGCAGTGCCTTCAACTCTTCTGCTGTTATGTCATGCGGATAGATTTCACTATAAACGCCCAATGCACGGATTGCACGTGCCAACACTGTGTTTTCATGACTGCCCAAGTCCAGGATAACAATCATATCTTGCTTCATGTGATTCTTGATTTTATTGATTTTACATTATGTTATACTTGAGGCAAATATATGATTTTTTCATTTCAAGGCAAAATAAAAGCCCGGTATAACATGAATACCAGGCTTTATAAATGTTTTTAGCAGCTTATTCCCACTCAATCGTAGCTGGTGGCTTCGAGCTGATGTCGTACACTACGCGGTTTACACCTTTGACCTTGTTAATGATTTCGTTGGAAACCTTTGCGAGGAATTCATAGGGGAGTTGCGCCCAATCAGCGGTCATGGCATCTGTAGAAGTAACAGCACGTAAAGCAACCGTGTTTTCGTATGTGCGTTCGTCACCCATAACACCGACAGATTGAATCGGGAGGAGGATTACTCCGGCCTGCCAGATCTTGTCGTATAATCCCCATTCACGCATCAGCGACATATAGATATCGTCAGCATCTTGCAGGATCCGTACCTTTTCAAGCGTGATGTCACCTAAAATACGGATGCCCAGACCGGGACCGGGGAAGGGATGGCGTTTGATCAGGTGCGGTTGCATTCCTAATTCCATACCCACGCGGCGCACCTCGTCTTTGAACAGCAGACGCAATGGTTCGATCAGCTTCAGGTTCATTTTGGCAGGCAGACCGCCTACGTTGTGATGGCTCTTGATAACCGTTCCGGTGATGGAGAGCGATTCGATTACATCCGGATAGATCGTACCTTGACCCAGCCATTTGATATCTTTCAGCTTGTGGGCCTCTTCGTCGAATACGTCGATGAAACCTTTGCCGATGATTTTACGTTTCTTTTCCGGGTCGGAGACTCCGGCCAGTTCCTTATAGAATTTTTCTTTTGCATTTACTCCGATTACGTTCAATCCCAGATGTTCGTAATCTTTCAATACATTCTCAAACTCATTCTTGCGCAGTAAGCCATGGTCTACAAAGATACATGTCAGGTTTTTTCCGATCGCCTTGTTCAACAGAACGGCTGTAACGGAAGAATCCACACCGCCGGAAAGAGCCAGGATCACTTTATCGTCACCCAGTTGTTCCTTCAGTTCTGCAACTGTCGATTCGATGAAAGAAGCCGGTGTCCAGTCTTTGGCACATCCGCAGATATTCAGGAAATTGTCTAACAGTTTAGTCCCGTCGGTCGTATGGAATACTTCCGGGTGGAACTGTACGCCCCAAGTCTTTTCACCTTCTACATGATAAGCGGCAGCTTTCACATCGTCTGTACTGGCGATAACCTTGAAGTTTTCAGGAAGGACGGTGATTGTGTCTCCGTGAGACATCCAGATTTGTGAGCCGACATTGATACCTTTCAACAGCTCGTCTGTGCCCGCGATGTGAGACAGGTTGGCACGTCCGTATTCACGGGAGTTTGCCGGTTCGACATTCCCGCCGGATGTATAAGCCAGGAATTGGGCTCCATAACAGATTCCCAATACGGGATATTTACCTCGTATTTCACTTAAATCAGCTTTAAATGCATTGGCATCATATACTGAATAAGGACTTCCGGAAAGGATTACACCTTTCACATCTGTAGCATCATGTGGGAATTTGTTGTAGGGGACAATCTCGCAATACATATTCAACTCACGGACTCTACGTCCTATTAATTGAGTTGTTTGCGAGCCGAAATCAAGAATAATAAGTTTCTCGTGCATGCAAATTATTATTTAATTGAGTGGCACAAAGGTAGGAATAATATTCGGAACTTAAATCATTTTTACTACCTTTGCGTGTTCATTTTTAACAGTGACAGTATGGATACAGAAAAGAAAGAAACAAAAGAAATAAATAAGCTTTCATTATTGATCATGGCAGTGGTTGTGCTACTGCTAATTATTGCCGGAGCCTGCTATTATATTTTCCATCAGAAGCAGCAGATGCAAGAGTTGGAACAAGCTTATGTGTTGGATAAGGAATCGCTGGAAGATGAATTTAATGAATTATCTCTCCAGTACGAAGGATATAAATTTAATATAGGCAATGATTCGCTGTTGAACTTGCTGTCGACCGAACAGGCTAAAGTTCAACGTCTGCAAGAAGAGCTCCGGACTGTCAAAGCTACCAATACAAAAGAGATTGCCCGTTTGAAAAAGGAATTGCAGACGTTACGTAAGATCATGCGTAACTATGTCGTTCAGATCGACTCTTTGAACCGTGCGAATGAACAGTTGAAGGTTGAAAAGAATGAAGCCGTAAAGAAATATCAGCAAGCTTCTTCTACAGCCACTACGCTAAAGAAGGAAAAGGAAAAGTTGACAGAACGTGTTACGCTGGCAAGCCGGTTGGACGCGACGGGAATCACTGTAACCCCTGTAACCAGTCGTGGGAAGAAGGCGAAGGTGATCAAAAAGATGGAACAGTTTGTCGTTGATTTCCGTATTGCTAAAAATATTACGGCTCCGGTTGGAGAAAAAACGATCTATGTGCGTATCATGAAGCCTGACGATGATATCCTGTTAAAGAGCCGTGCCGATGTCTTTACCTTTGAAGGAAAAGAAATCAATTACTCCATGAAGAAGCTGGTTGAATATGACGGTGAAGAATTGCCGGTAACCATGTATTGGAATATCGAAGAATTCCTTTCTCCCGGAACCTACCGGGTAGACGTATTTGCAGACGGCAATCTGATCGGACGTAAAAGTTTCACACTTGAGAAATAACGATGGAAACAGATGCTCATTTCGCGCGACTCCTTGCCGATCTGCCGGAAGCTCTCGCTCGCGATGAAGCTTTCCTGGGCGAATTGGAAGACCATGCCAAAGTGATCTCAGTGAAAAAAGGAGATTATTTGTTGCGTACGGGTGAGTTGTGTCAGGATGCCTATTTCATCAACAAAGGACTATTCATTAATTTATATGTAAACGAGAACGGTAACGAATGTGTCACCGGTTTTGCGGCCGATAATATGTTTCCGTTCCTGTCTGCCATTGGTTATTTTACGAAACAGCCTTCCGAGTTCGAAATTAAGGCACTTGAAGCAGGGGAATTGCTTTGCTTTTCCCGTAGCCATATCGAAGATCTTTCTTTTCGTTATCCGTTGTTCGCTTCCTATTACCAGAATGTCATGCTGACGATCATCTATAAACTGGATGTTTTGCTGGCTGTTCGTCTGTCCTCTACTGCTGAAGAGTTCATCCAGTTTCTCTATGCAAATTATGCTTGGATGATCAACCGTGTGCCCGATAAATACATTGCCCGGTATATGGGTATCAGTAATGCCTGGTATTGTAAACTGAAAAAGAAGATATTATAGACTTCCTCTATTGGTTGTCCAAATAATGGCCAGCACCTTCCGCACACCGTTCACCGTCGATCGCAGCTGAAACAATTCCACCCGCATATCCAGCCCCTTCACCACATGGAAAAAGGCCTTTTAACGTTACATGTTGGAAATTCTCTTTGTCGCGCAGTATTCGGACAGGTGATGAGGTGCGTGTTTCCACCCCGATCATCAACGCTTCGTTGGTCAGGAATCCCTTAGATACTTTCCCGAAATAACGGAAGCCTTCACGTAGCCGACCTGTTACAAATTCCGGCATCCAAAAATGTAGCGGAGAAGCCAGTAATCCCGGTGTATAAGAAGATTCCGGAAGATCAAAAGAATTTTTCTTATTGATAAAATCAGCCATTCGCTGTGCAGGAGCAGTCTGCTTCATACCACCATTCAGCCAGCTGAGTTCTTCCAGATGTTCCTGAAATTCCATTAATCCCAAAGGGGAATCCGAAGGGAAATCTTCCGGACGAATCTCCACAACCATTCCGGAATTAGCCCAACGGGACCCTCGGTTGGATGGCGACATCCCGTTGACCACTACCTGTTTTGGACCACTGGCTGCCGGAACGACAAAGCCGCCGGGACACATACAGAAAGAATATACCCCCCGTCCGTTGACCTGCGTAACGAAGCTGTATTCGGCAGCCGGCAGATATTCCCCTCTTCCTTCCTTGCGATGATATTGGATCTGATCGATCAGCATCTGAGGATGTTCCAGGCGGACCCCGACAGCAATGCCTTTTGCTTCGATTGGGATCTGCCGGTCGTGTAAGTAGCGGTAGACATCACGTGCGGAATGACCTGTTGCCAGGATGACCGGACCGTAGAAACTTTTGCCTGTATTGGTTTCCACGCCGGCAACCTCTTCGCCATGGATGATCAGGGCATCCATGCGCGTTTCAAAATGAACTTCGCCACCACAGCGGATAATTTGCTCCCGAATATTCTCGATCACGCGCGGCAGTTTATCTGTTCCGATATGCGGATGGGCATCCGCGAGGATCGATGTGCTGGCACCAAACTGGCAAAAGATATTCAGGATCTTGTCGACCGAACCGCGCTTCTTGCTACGGGTGTAGAGCTTGCCATCCGAATATGCTCCGGCACCTCCTTCACCAAAACTATAATTCGATTCGCTGTTCACTTTATGCTCGCGGCTGATCAGGGCGATATCTTTCTTTCGTTCACGAACATTCTTTCCACGTTCGATCACGACAGGACGCAAACCAAGTTCGATCAGGCGGAGAGCTGCAAACAGACCTCCCGGGCCAGCGCCTACCACGATAACTGTTTTGCCAGCTGAAACATCTTTATATTCCACCGATTGGTATTCCGGTTCGTCCGGCTGTTCGTCGATGAAAACACGCAGTTTTACATTCACATAGATTGTCCGCTGGCGCGCATCGATCGAACGTTTCAGTACCCGGACAGCCTGGATATGCGGAACGGATGTCCCCGTCTCACGGGCAACAACCTGTTTCAACGACTGTTCGTTTGCAGCCTCTTCGGGCAATATACGGAGTTGTAATTCTTGTATCATTGTTACTTCTTCAGATTCAAATAAAAAACCAAACCAGCCTGTGCCCGGTAGCCACTCCAGTCGACCTCTACGGGCAATGGGGATTGCGGATTACCGAGTTGGCAGTCTTCTTTTACCGCATCCCATTCGTATCCGACACTCAGGTTCAGCGCGATGTTGCGGCAGAGGCCAAATTTAATACCAAAAGTTGGTTCCAGAAAGATGTTTGTACCGGAATATTTATTTTTACTTTGGTTACTACTTTCCGGAGCAGACTCTATAAACAAGCTGTAGAGCTCTTTTCCTCTGGTCAGCACGACACCGGACGAGAGCTGTACATAAGGCTCAAAGGTGAAAATTCCCAGTTCTTCCTTCGTCAGGCGGAAGCGGTAGAAAGCCCCTAATTTGTACCCTTTGTTATGTAACTCATAGTTGCAGTGCCCCGAATAATCGGTTACGCCTTTCTTCCCCGCCGTATTCATATAGTTGAAAAGCACCCCTGCATGATTACGTTTCCATTCAATCCCGATGCGGGTATCCTGGGTGACATAACCGGGGAACTTGTCGGTTGTCTGGGCATTTACAACAGGGAGTGCAAGATCTTTTAAACGGTCTTTCATTTCGGACATCTGGTAAGAACCATGTCCGATGTTATACTCGACAGTCAGCGATTGTGCCTGTCCGAAGCAGATGGCAGATAAGACGAGGCATATAAAAAGCAGTATCCGTTTCATTTCTTCGGGGTGTTTTCAGGGTTAGACATATTTGCATCCAGAACTGCCTTGCCAAGGGAATAAGGACGAAAGCTCTCGTCTTTGAAATAAATATAAACCTCGTACGTGCCGCCGCCACCGGTGTATTTCTCGTCTACGAAAGAACGCTGGTCAAAATCGTAACTTCGCCGGATATACGTATAATTCTCGATGCTATATTCGATTGTGTAGTAATCGAAACCGTCACGCTCCGATTCGTCTACTTCCCAGAATATGACAGGATGCCCTTCTTTATTGATTTCGTACGGCAGGAGTTTGTCGCTCCCGTTACGCGCATCAACCTTTAGAGGCCAACTGCGCTTTTCTACATAATGTTCGGTCCCGACCTGTCCGGCAACCGTCCCACTGTTTGTACGTGCAAAGATTTCGCACGACAACTCATAAGAACCATTTGGAATCCGGTCTACGTCCAGCACAAAATCGCATCGGATTCCATCGCTTTCCCATTCCATTTCACCTAAGCGGATGATTTGCTTCTCAACTTCGAATCCGGGCAACGGATAAATTTCGCATACAGCATTCCCGCTATGTTCCACCACATAGATCTCGTTTTCCAAATCATGGATAAAACCATAAAAATCCACACTCGTCGTGACCGAGTCAACCTGGTGATTTTCCATCTCCACAAAATTCTCCCCTAACTGATACTCACAGCTCGTAAACAGGAAGAAAACACTCACAAATAGATAAACAACACTTTTTCTCATATAAATATAACTTATCCGAACAATTGCCGGAAAGCCTCTTCCACCTTGCGCACCTGGATGATTTGAATCTTGCACTTGGATGAGTCGAAGCCTTTCAGGTTATTGTGCGGGATGATAATGCGTGAGAAGCCCAACTTCTCCGCTTCCAGGATACGCTGCTCGATGCGGTTTACCGGACGTATTTCGCCCGACAACCCCACTTCGCCACACATGCAGATACCCGGCTCGATCGTAATGTCGAGACTGGAAGAAAGTACGGCGCTGATCACAGCCAGGTCGATCGCCGGATCGTTCACTTTCAGGCCGCCGGCGATATTCAGGAAGACATCTTTCTGGACCAGCTTGAAGCCGGCGCGCTTTTCCAGCACGGCCAGCAACATATTCATACGTCTAAGATCGAACCCCGTCGCGCTGCGCTGGGGCGTCCCGTAGACAGCGGAACTCACCAATGCCTGCGTCTCGATCAGGAAAGGGCGGACGCCTTCGATAGCCGCCGCGATGGCGACGCCGCTCAGCCCTTCGTGATTTTGCGTCAGCAGCAGTTCGGAAGGATTGCTGACTTCGCGAAGCCCGTCCTGCCGCATCTCGTATATCCCCAACTCGGCCGTACTCCCGAAACGGTTCTTGATGCTGCGGAGGATGCGGTACATATAATGTTGGTCGCCCTCGAACTGCAGGACCGTGTCGACGATATGTTCCAATACCTTCGGACCGGCAATGCTCCCTTCCTTGTTGATATGGCCGATCAGAAGAACGGGCGTCCCGCTTTCCTTGGCATATTTCAGGATAGCCGCACTGCATTCGCGTACTTGGGTGATACTGCCGGGAGAGGACTCCACGCCTTCCGTATAAATGGTTTGTATCGAGTCGATAATCAACAGGTCGGGCTGTACATTTTGGACCTGTACGAAGATCTGTTCAAGATTGGTTTCGCAAAGGATAAAACAGTCCGGGTTTTCGTGGGCGATGCGGTCGGCACGGAGCTTCAGCTGGCGACTGCTCTCTTCGCCGGAGACGTAGAGCGTTTTCAGCCCGTTCAATCCTAAAACAGTTTGCAGAACGAGGGTCGATTTCCCGATACCCGGTTCGCCTCCGATCAGGACAAGCGAGCCTTTCACCAGGCCACCTCCGAGGACACGGTTCAGCTCCTGGTCCTTCAGGTCAATGCGCGATTCCTCTTCGGAAGTGATGTCGCGAAGCAATACAGGCCGTACCTTGCCGCCGTCCGGCAAGCCGTAGAGCGCCCGCTTTCCGGCAGGCTCTTTCGCCACGATTTCTTCGACATACGTATTCCACTCGCCGCAAGAAGGACATTTCCCAATCCATTTCGGGGAGTCAGCCCCGCAATTGGAGCAGACATAGACAGTTTTTGCTTTCGCCATTGTTATTTTGTTTTATCCGAAAAGGTCAAGTGTCAACTGCTTTTTTTCGGCTTCTAACTTCCGCAGGTGCCGTTTGCCTTGCGGCGTGATGATTTCCATTTTGTCGAAGCGGGTCCGGATGACTGTCTCGACGGTGTAGCTGACGTTGACCACTTCGCCTAACTCGCTCATCTTCCGCTGTATCTCCAATACGCAGTCGATGCACATACCGCTCTTGAAGGTGATCTTTTCGTCGAACATATCTTTTTTGAAATCTTCGTCGCACATATAGAAGTCGATCGTTTCTCCACCTTTGTTATAGATCCCTTTCCAGCGGTAGCGGGCATCTTTCAACACAGGCGAGATAATCTCGATCGTCGCTTTGTTATCCTTGACAGAGGGCAGCTCGTCGGAACGGAGGATATAATAGTCAAATTGTTCGCGCTTGACTTCCAGTGAACCAGAGCGGCTCCGGTTGTTTTCGTTCAGCTCGCGCAACGTAAACCGGGTTACTTTCGGATAGCCGCGCACTGCCTCATAAAAATTGGATTTGCATTTGCAGAAGCGGGGAGATGCGCTCAGCAGTTCCACCAGTTCGTGCGAAATTGTGACGCCGGGCAGTCTCTTTTTCAAATTGTTACGAAGGAGTGACACTTCACGTTGCATCTTCTCCTCGTCTGCCGTCGTACGGTCTGCCGCCGGCTGTCCGCCAACCAGTAGGGAAGGACGTGTCCATACCTGCATAAACAGATTCAGGACGATCGAGATCAGGCGGCTGTTTTCACCTGCCGCCGACCATATTTCGCGGAATCCCTCCTGTTGCTGGAACGATTCGCAGTAGACCGTCATTTTGACATCCAGCATGTCTGCCAATGACCGGAGAAGGGAAAGGACTTCTTTCTCTGCCCGGTGTTTAATCATGGCATCCATGTAGTTGGACTTGTCATTGAAATAATATCGAAGTTCGAGTTTGTTATCAAACTTAATCATAAACACAATTTTATTAGTTAACCTTCAGTCTTCGGTTTCCGGTCGAAGAACGGGTTTTTGGAAGACGCGCTGACCGGAATTGCCATCACGCATTTGCAGTCGCCCAGCATCCCCAACCGTTGGGCTGCCAAACCGGCGCTGAACATGACGCGTGTATCCAAGCGGAGATCCGATGCCGTGGCGCAGGCCGAACCGATTGCGATACCCAGGTCCACCGAATTGATGGCGCAGGGGACGGCATCGGGTTTCTCCACACAAGTGGGATATCCGCAGTGTGCGCAGTTCAAACCCTGTACCTGCTGGCGTGTGCCGGCAATCATAATCGCTTCGGCCTGGAGGATATTGTCGGCGTCGCGCAGGAAAAACTTCAAACCGGTTTCGCCTGACATAATAATAAGTTCTTCGGAAAGACGTTTGATATCTTCGTCCGTAACCATTGCCACCTCGATGATGTCGATGCCTTTCCCCTTCGGGGCCGTCCGGGCGGCTGTCATCATCTGGCGGACAGCCTGTAACACATGCTCGTGTCGTGTTTCTCTTTCGTTCTCTATCATTTTAATATTGGTTTAGCACGAACAAAGATAACACATTACTCGTTTTATAGCTCAAGATTCGTCATCTTTTCTGTAATATCAAAAGGATAATCGGGGTATTCGTAGATACTGAAGCGCGGTTCGGTTACGCCTTCGGAATAATTCCAGATGCTGAGGTACTCTTTGATGTCTTCGCCCATTGCCTGTAACTGGCGCAGGTAGGCGGCGATGGACTTGTTTTCGACAATATACACCTCTCCCATACGATTGATGATCGGGCTATGGAGACGGCCGGCGTCATGCTCGAATTTCAGGATACGTTTTCCATCGGCAGTCATGCCGACAGTTTTAAATGTCATGCTTTTACCGATAGCAGGAAGATTCAGTACATTACGGTCGGTTGCTGCAAACAGGAGATGGTTTTCCCGGATGAAATTGACCAGCTTCTTTCCCAATGGACGTTCGTAGCGGATCAGGCGGTAAAGCTCTTTCTGTTTTTCTTTCGGGACAAGACCGAATATCTTTTCCTCTTGCTGTTCTTGCAAAGAGCGGCTGTTCGGCGTAAAGACTGCATAGTTTTCATGAAAGCCCTTGACCGAAAATGTGTAATAGCATACGACACCCATCGCGTTCAGCGTCTGCCGCAGCTTGGCCGTATGTCCGCGCCGGGAGGCGGCAACGGTATAGACCAGCTGGTTGGTGATGATCCATCCGGCAGACAGAATTGCTTCGATAGCCTTTTTCGCTTCCGGCGTCACTTCGAGCGGAGACTGGAAATGCGTCTGGATAATGAACTGCGAAACTCCGATGCGCGATGCTTTCTCTTTGAAATCCCTTAAAATAGTAACCAAATCATCCGTGATGCGCAGCGGCAGGTAGGCAAGCAGGCGGGTTCCAAGACGGACACGCTGCAGTTCGGCATACTTTTCTCCGTCCGGGCGGCTCTCGTTCGCTTTTTGTTTTCGGGCTGCCATCTTGTAGACGGCATCGAGGATGTTACGCAGTGTCGCATTCTGGCTCATCAACGCGTCGCCTCCGGTAATCAGGATATCCCTGAGCTGTGCATCTTCTTCGAAATAACGCATGAGACGTCGCAGCTTCTTGTCCCAGGTCTCTTTTGGTTTTAAAGATTCGAAATCGAAATTCAGACGTTCGCTCTGGAAATCGTACATACGTTGGCAAGAAGCGCACAAACCACCGCAAGCCCGTCCCATCGAATCGGGAATCAGGATCGCCACGTCCGGATAACGGCGGTGTATGTTATGCCCTTCCGGCAGCAACCATCCCGCTGCATTGGGCTGGCCGGCCACGACGATGTCTTCTTTTTCCCAAGCTTTTATCTGTCCGTATGTTTCGACCAGTTCTTCTGAATAAAGAACATAGGAACGGATCGTGGCGTCGTCATATCCGCTTGTGTTGGTGTTCAGCAAAGAAAGGTAATAAGGCGTTACGAAGAAAGGCATTCCTTTTTTCCGGGCACGCGCCAGTAATTGCATTGTCTCCTCCGATAGGGAGCCACCGAGAAAATAGTTCAGTTCCGTCGGGCTCTTAAATGCCATTGCAAGGTGGAAACGGCTGGTATTCCACCAATCCTGCACCATTGTGTACTTTTCCGCATAGCTCATTCCTTCAGCAAACTGGAAGCGGGACGTCGGTGCATGGCGCCGTTCGATCTTGCGTATCAGTCCGGCAATGATCCGCTCCTTATTGGAACGGCGTATTGCCATCACGTCTTCATCCAAGCCAGTAGGCCAACGGTTCATTTGCCGTTTGACAAGCGAACGGTCCGGTATAACCTCTTCCGGATTCTCCAATAAATCAAACTGTCGGAACAGGTCTATAAATAAATCAGGTGAAACAGGCTCCGTCAGCTTTCCGGTCAAGAGCTGCCATAGATAGGTGATTGTCCGTACCGGTATATTTTCGCCGGTCGAGAGCTCGGAAACGATGGTGTCGTCATGTTCGATTAGTAGAAGAATATGTCTCGCCACGGCATTGCCCATATTGCTTCCGCCGACAGTCTTGTCAATGCGTGAAGAGACAAAAGAGCGCAGAGCCTCTTTAAAAAGCTCTGCGCTCTCGCTTTCTTCCGCCATTGCCTGCAACTGGGGAAAATCTTTCTTAAATTCTTTAGTTAATTGTGGGATGTCATACGCGAGTAATCTTCTTTTGATCATAAGCAAATACTTTTGGAGGGTTATAGAATGTTAGTTTAAATGCATTTGCTACAAATATACTATTTTTTCTCCGCTATTGAAAGTATTTTACTTATAAAACATCTTAAACACCTTGTAAAACACAGCAAAATGACAATGCTAAGATATATTTATTACAATTTTGTTACTTCCGTTTTGGTTTTACTTCATACAGGTCGTGCCGACGATCTTTCAAGTATCGGACACTTTCATATATATATGCAGCTCATTTAGTAAATCAAGATATACAGGGGGGTAGGAACAGCCGGTTCAGCGGAGAGAGCGGGATTCGAACCCGCGAAACCCTTTAGGGGTTTACACGCTTTCCAGGCGTGCCTCTTCAACCACTCGAGCATCTCTCCTTGTTTTCGGAGCGCAAAAGTAAAACAACTTTATAAGAAATCCAAGCTGTCACCCATTTATTTTCTCTTTTATGTCCATTTTAAACTGCTCCACTTCTTCCTTTCCAAATCGGCAGTTACAAACTTCTTTCTTCCTGCCCCTTTTCATCAAACGGTCTAAAAAGACAGCTTTTGTATTATATGCGCGACACAACCGGCAGAGTGAAAGGTGGATAGCCAAACGCATCCTTTCCGTAACCGACAAGGGGACATGGATACGCTTTTCGATTAAGTAGGTTGCCTGTTTGCATGACAACGTAAATATATGTATAAACTCTTTAAGCATTTTGACCTCCTAATTTAAACCAGTGAATATCGAGGCACTTTCTTAACTGAAGACGGCTGCGCTGCAATAGCTTCCAGTAATTGGCAGTCGACAGGTTTAGTTCGCGGCATATTTCCACCGCTTTTTGTTCCTGAAGATAACACTTGTTGACGACAATCAGCCATTGTCGGGGCAGATTCCCAAGACATTGATTGAATACCTCATAGAAACTGTCATTATTTAATAGTGTACTTACTGCAAACTCGTCCTCCTCCCAAGGGTCCGCCACGTCTGGCTCGATCCATTCACCGTGTTTGTCAAAAAAAGTCTCGAAAGATAATGATTGGGAGTTCCCGTTATACCGCTTTTTGTATATATCGGCGATTTTATGTTGCAATATGCTTGTCAGCCAAGTTAATGGCGTACTTTTCCCCTGAAAAGATTCTCTGCTTTTGTAAGCCGAAAGAAAAACTTCTTGAACTACATCTTTGGCATCTTCTTTATCGGACAGCAAATAATAGGCTCTGTCCAAGAGTGTTTTTGAGTAGTCGTCTATCCATTTCTCCAACTCGAAAGCCGATGTGGAAATGCTGTTTTGTCGCATTTGTTTATTGATTAGAAGTCATGAATCCAGGGCATGATTCTCAAGCACCTGTGCCCTGGATTCTTCTGTTACAAAGATACTATTATTATCGGATAACTACCTTCAAAACATTATTTATTGTCGGAACCGGGAACATATCACCTACTTTCATAATAGATGCGTCCTCTTTTTCCGGCATTCCGGTGAAAAGTCCCTGTGTATTTCCGGCTCCGGGATATTGGCTAACAGCTGTTCCGTCATCAAAAAGAGCAGTCTTACCCGTAATGTCACCTTTGAAATTAGCAGGAATCATGGCTTCATTTGCATAAAACCAGTCATTGGAATAACCAAACATGGTCGCATAGGCGATATGGTCACCTTCGGTTGCTTCAAACTCTATTTCCACTTTTTCACCCGGTGCTACCGGAGCATCGCCGGCAACATAGACCATTCTTACATCAGGCATCTTTTCCAATGAAGCCTTCAAGGCTGATGCATCACCCTTCTGCGCAAGGTTAGCCAGACCTATTCCGGCATCTTTCTTTCCTGCTTCATAGATTGGGTTGACGTCTCCCGTATAGACTACAACTATGGCTGGAGAAATGCCTGTGATGATGCCTGTGTTGGCAGAAATCTTATCCGCTAAAAGAGAATTGTCGCCCATTTGCGCAATCGCTGTTATTTCTGCATTCGATTTTGCTCCGGCTTCGTAGAAGGGCATCCCGTTCAGAAGTTCCCCGTTGAATACATTCGAAACTGCCCATACACCCGGTGAAAAAGGGGTCTCGTTATCACTGCCACCAGAGGTGTTGGTGATAGTCAACTCAAATTCAGAGGAACTGGCCATATAATTCAGCTCCAGCTTCATCAGCTTCGAAGCGTCGATATCAGGAACCATCATAATGCCGGCATCTTCTTTCTCATCAGTCATTCCGGCTTTCGTCCCGTTATCCCATAGTTTGATTTGCGAAGAAACATCTCCCGTCATAGGCACACCGTCATTATTATAAAGTTGTAGGCCCGGATTCTCTGGTGCGAAAAACCAGTCTTTCGATGCTCCGTACATCGTGGCAAACATCAATGCCTGTCCTTTACCCGCATGGAATGTAAAGCGGATACTCTGTCCCGGTAATACCACAGGCGCGTTAACATCTTCACTTCCCATTCCTACAAATGTTCCGCTCTCTACAAAATCTTTAGGTTCCAATACATTCTCAAAAGAGATTACCGAAGAAGCAAGTCCCGGCATGTCCTTTTCATCCTCATCACTGCATGAAACAAAAGCTGTTGAAACCAATGCAAACATTGTTGCTGCTAATAAATACTTTTTCATATTCGTCTGTTATTAAATTGTTTGTATAATAAAAATTCTTTATTTCTTTTCCAGAAGTGGGATATAATCGGCGTATCCTTCGGCTTTCATCTTGTCTTTCGGGATAAACCGGAGTGATGCGCTGTTGATGCAGTAGCGCAATCCGCCTTTATCGGTTGGACCGTCATTGAACACATGTCCCAGATGTGCATCTCCGGTTTTGCTGCGCACTTCAATACGCTGCATACCATGGGAATTATCTGTCTTTTTCATTACCAGGCTCTTATCTATGGGTTTTGAAAAACTGGGCCAACCACAACCGGAGTCGAATTTATCGGTCGAGATGAATAAAGGTTCACCTGTAGTTATATCGACATATAAACCTTCGCGTTTTTCATTCCAATATTCGTTCCGGAAAGCTCTTTCCGTTGCATTCTTTTGTGTTACGGCGTATTGTTCGGCTGTCAACCGGGAACGTAATGTCTCGTCATCCGGTTTTTGATATATCTTTTGAGGCGAGAAAGTTGCTTTCTTGGCCATGTCGAACAATTCAGGACTGATATGGCAATAACCGTTCGGATGTTTGTCCAGATAATCCTGATGATAATCTTCTGCCGGAAAGAAATTCCTTAGCGGTTCGACTTCTACGACAACCGGTTTGGTATATTGTTTGGTCAGGGCTTCCACAGCCTGTTTGATAACCGGTAAATCAGCTTTATCTGTGTAATAAATGCCTGTCCGGTATTGTGCTCCTTTGTCGTTCCCCTGCCGGTTAAGGCTTGTTGGGTCTATCGTTTTGAAGAACAGATCTATCAGAAAGTTCAAATCGGCTTGCTGCGGATTGTAACCGACTTTTACTGTTTCGGCAAAACCGATATTATCATTGCAAACCTGCTCGTAAGTCGGATTCTGTACATCCGTTTTTCCATTAGCATAGCCCACTTGCGTATTGACTACACCATTAATCTGTTTCATGAAATGTTCTGTACCCCAGAAACATCCACCTGCAAAATAAATTTCTTTTACGTCACTCATGTTTGTATTTTTAGAGAGCTGTCCGCTCATTGTTTCTTGTGCTGTTGCCAATCCTCCGGATATGAACAAAGCGATGATTAGAATAACATTTTTCATACCTCTTTCGTTTTTAAGTAAGTAAACCCTAACCCTAACATTGGGATGTCTTTTAAGATCATAAAATTTGTAATCGGAACGCCATCTACCGTATTCCACATTCCGGGAGTCGTAAACAGGAAACTGAATGTTATCAGGAATGTTGCGATAAGGCAGAATGCTGCAAAGGGCCTCAATGCATCATACTTTAGACTGAAAAGCAACAGAAGTCCTGTTGTAATCTCGATCACACCGAAAAGATTGGAAACCTGCTGTACGCTCAATACGTCATATAGCCAAAACAGTAAAAAATGATTTTCAACCAAAGGCTTGATACCAGCCGCCTCAGTCGGTGTAAATTTGAAAAAGCCGATCCACAGCATAATCAACACAATACCAAAAAGCGATATATAATACCCAAGGCGTGCAAGTTGTGGAAACGGGGTGACGATGTAATTGATAATTGATTTCATGTTCTTTTTCTTGTTAGTTTGTAATTTCGTTGTTTTACTTCTTTTGTTAGGTTAGTCTGTCATACCACGAAATACTGACACACTTTGGGCGATTTTTTTTCATGTTTTTGAATGATTGTTCCTTTTTGTATCTTTGTATATGGAACAACGTACTAATAAATAATTGGTCATAAATATGGAAGATATAATAAATGCCCGTTGCGGTTGGGCTGGAACAGACGAACTATACATAAAATACCATGATGAAGAATGGGGCAAACTTGTCACTGACGACAAGGCTTTGTTTGAGTTTCTGGTTCTTGAAAGTGCCCAGGCTGGGTTAGCTTGGATTACTATTCTCCGCAAACGCGAAGGATACCGGGAAGCCTTTCATCATTTTGATGTGAAAAAAGTAGCGCAGATGACATCAGAGGACATCGAGCAATTGATGCAATTTGATGGGATTGTCAAAAACAGGTTGAAAATCAAGAGCACAATTAATAATGCAAAGCTATTTATGGCTATTCAGGAAGAGTTCGGTAGTTTCTACAAGTACACTTTATCATTCTTTCCCAACCGGCAACCTATTGTCAATAATTTCAAGAGCTTGAGCCAGATTCCCGCCACATCTCCCGAATCGGATGCTATGAGCAAAGATATGAAAAAGCGAGGATTCAAGTTCTTCGGGCCGACTATTTGCTATGCATTTTTACAGGCGGCCGGTTTTGTGAACGACCATTTGGAAAATTGTTTCTGCAAGGCGGCTCAATAAAAGACGAGGGGTGTAACTGTTAATGTTTCATGATTACTATTGATTCAAAAGCATTAGAAGATCTTATTAATATATATCGAGCCGAATTATTGGAGGTTGGATATGATACTTCTATAATAACAGATGATCATCAATTGTTAATAACATATTATACTATTAAAAAACGGCTCATTCCTCAATGTTCCCGCCAAGTACACTATGCTAATAATTTCGTATGCCCCTTTCAACTTCAAAATGGATTAGATTTACTTAAAGACAAATTTGAAAGAGGGATAGATGTACGTCCTCACCTGAGTAAAACAATAGAGCGAATAGATAAGGAAGATAAATTACTTTATTCTTGGAATATTCATCATTTTCATTTAGGTGAAGCTGTAACATCAGATGGTTTTATTCAACGTACAGGAGATGTACTTTTTGCAATATTAACGCCTAATGATGTCTATTTTCTTTGTATTATGGGACATGACAATTGGTCTAATATAGAGTTAGTACAAATTATACATGATAATTGGCCTCAATTAATATCGAATTTTAAAGTAGAAGGTGAATTCGCTATCAAGTTTGACTCTCAAGATATAAAAGAACTCCGAAAAGCTGGCCTTAATGTTGGAATAACAATGAGAGATGGGACAAGCTACCTTCCGATGGGAATGGGATTCGCATTAACAGGACAAAGCGCACAAGCTGTCATGGATTCCAATCATGAATTTCATCGAATTAAAAGATTAGAACAAGATATTCAAAATGAAAGTGAAACTTTGTTTGAGCATTGTTCATCTCAACTAATGAATAGGTTTAGACAAAATGGTATAGAATTAAGGATACATCAAGCTATACATGCTTTGGTTGCATATGATTCTAAAACGGGCCAAAATATAGCTGTTGTACCTCATTATACTCTCCAAGAAGAAAATATTTAACAACATCACTAAAACGACTTCACATACGAAGATAGTAGAAACCACTCATTTGTCATAATAAGTCTGTATTTTAAAGGTACGTTCCTCGTCTATATGATAAGATATTACCCCTACCGATAGCTTATACTCCCAAAAGAGCATTATTATTCACTATTGGCTTTTAAGAAAAGTAAAAAGAACTTTTAAGAAAACCTGTCTCAACACGAAACACCATATATTTGCATAAAATAAATATCAATCTATAAGAGATTAATTCACATCTAAACAAAGTTACATATCTTTGTTTATCAAATAAGACTCAAGTCATGGATACAAAATCGGGTATAGTCGTTTACAATTACATGGACACATTTTATTGTTGCCTTGTAGAGAAAGACAAATGGTGTGAGGAGATGGTTACAGAGCATATGTTGGTGTATATCTGTTCAGGAGAATTAGAACTTATTTCTCCCGAAAAACGGTATCATTTAAAGAAAGGAGATGCCTTTTTTTTGAAACGTAACCACATGCTCCGCAAAATTAAGAAGCCATCAAGAAACGGAGAACCTTTCAAAGGATTGTTCTTACAATTAAAAACGCCTTTCCTGAAAACTTTATTAAGCGAAAACCAAATAACTGTTCCTTTAGTTAATAACTCTCATCTTGCTAAATCAGTTTATGTCTTATTGGAAAAGCACCCTTTTTTGAAAGGACTATTTATGTCACTTGAACAATATTTTGATGCCCGGCAATATCCGTCAAAGGAGCTAATGGAAGCTAAGCTGAAAGAAGCAGTATTCGTTTTACTTCAATTAAAGCCAGAACTTGGTTCGGTTCTTTTTGACTTTGCAGAACCGTGGAAAATTGACTTGGCTGATTTTATGACTAAAAACTATAAATGCGATTTGTCTATAGAAGAATTTGCACATTATACAGGAAGAAGTTTATCTTCTTTCAAAAAAGATTTCTTCTGCGTTTTTAATAACACACCAAGTAGATGGTTGATAAAAAGGCGTTTAGAAGAAGCCAAATGTCTGATAACCGAGAAAGGAGAAAAGCCTGCAGAAGTGTATTTAAAGGTGGGCTTTAAGAACCTGTCACATTTTTCTACTGCCTACAAAAAAGAGTTCGGCTTTCCTCCGTCCGTCATAAACTCTACTGCCATATAGAGAAAATAAAAAGACTTTTTAGCAAAGAAGAAATAACGAATAAGAAAAACAGCACAAAGCCTCGGGCAGCTACTTTTGCATCATCAAAATCAAACGGTTTTGATGATGTTTTTTTATGTCTTTAAACAAACGAATTGTTATGAAGAAAAGTCTTATTGCACTTGCATTCGGTACACTTGGATTAGGTATTGCTGAATTTGCAATGATGGGAATATTAGGTAGTGTTGCCGAAAATTTGCAGATTAGCATCTCTGCCGCCGGACATCTGATTTCAGCTTATGCTTTGGGGGTATGCGTGGGTGCTCCTGTGCTCTTGTTGGTACGCAAATATCCTTTAAAAAAGATTTTGTTGTTGTTGGTAACCATCATTGTAGTTGGTAATCTCTGTGCTGCGGCAGCATCTGATTATTGGATGCTTTTACTTGCCCGTTTTTTGTCTGGTTTTCCACACGGTGCATATTTTGGAGTGGCATCTATCGTGGCGCAACGGTTGGCAGACAAAGGAAAAGGTTCGCAAGCTGTATCGGTTATGATTGCAGGCATGACCATCGCCACAGTATTTGGTGTACCTCTTGGAACTGCACTAAGCAATACTATTTCATGGCGGCTTACTTTCCTGCTGGTAGCTTGCTGGAGTTTACTAACGTTCTATAGCATTTGGCGTTGGATTCCTCAAATGGATAGTTTGCCTGATAGTGGCTTCAAAGGACAGTTTAAGTTCCTAAAGTCACCTGCACCGTGGCTTATTATCGGTGGTACTTTATTAGGAAACGGCGGCGTGTATTGTTGGTATAGTTATATAAATCCACTTTTAACGAACATTTCGGGCTTCTCAACAGATAGCCTTACTTGGTTAATGGTTATTGCAGGTTTCGGTATGGTGATAGGCAATCTGCTTGGCGGACGTTTGGCTGACCGTTTTCGAGCCGGACTTGTTGCTGCCATTGTACAATCGTGTATGGTTTTCACATTGTTATTGATATTTTTCTTTTCACCTGTTCCGTGGCTTTCTGTCGTATTAATGGTTATAGGCACAGCAGGATTATTTGGTGTAGGTAGCCCTTTACAATACCTGATTATCCGTTTCTCCAAAGGTGGTGAAATGTTAGGTGCAGCAAGCATTCAAATAGCCTTTAATATAGGAAATGCTGTTGCAGCTTATTGTGGTGGTCTGATATTACAAGCAGGATTTGATTTCCGTTATCCGGCTTTAGTAGGTATTCCTTTTGCTGTGCTTGGTTCTATACTATTATTTATTCTGCATAAGAAATATGAATGATAAATAAATTTCTAACAATTCAAATTATAGGAGATTATTACAATGATTACCAATTTTACTTATTTCATTCCTACGCGCGTATTGTTCGGAGCAGGACAGTTAAATCATTTGCACGAACAGCAATTACCCGGAAAAAAAGCTTTGATAGTTACGACTTCCGGTAAATCGGTAAAAAGAAATGGAACATTAGAACGAGTAGAAAAACAGTTGGAGATGGCAAACGTGGAATACACGCTTTTCGACCGAGTTCATCCCAATCCTACCCTTGCTAACGTAATGGATGCTTCCATATTGGGAAAAGAAAGCGGTTGCGATTTTGTTATCGGTTTAGGCGGTGGCAGTGCGATGGATGCAGCTAAAGCCATTGCTTTTGCAATGACTAACCCCGGTGATTTATGGGATTACAGTTTCAGTACAACGGGCGGCAAAAAAGAACGTATAGCCCAACCGCTTCCTATCGTATGTATCACCACAACAGCGGGTACAGCCAGTGAAGTCGACCCGTGGGGTGTCATCACAAAAGAAGAAACAGGAGAAAAATCAGGATTTTTCAGCGGAGAAAGCATGTACCCAATTCTTTCCATCGTTGACCCCGACTTAATGATGACTATTCCATCCCAATTTACGGCTTATCAAGGAATGGATGCTTTCTTTCACGCAACAGAAAGTGTTATCAATACTAAAAATCATATAATGGGTGAAATGTTCGCATTAAAAGCAATCGAACTTGTTGCAAAATATCTACCCCTCGCCGTTAAAGACGGTTCTGATAAAGAGGCACGCTATTATATGGCAGTGGCTAATTCACTTGCCGGATATTATATGCTTTGTACATCTGCACATTCTATGGAACATTCACTTGGCGGGTTCTATCCCGAACTGCCACATGGAGCAGGTTTGATTATGATTGCACATGCTTACTATCAGAAGTTTGCCGATTTAAAAGTTTGTGAAGAACAAATGATAAAAATAGCAAAGGCGATGGGGGTTCACAATGCTATTTCAGGACAAGATTTTGTAAATGCTCTCGACAAATTGATTGCGGACATCGGGATGTCCGATTTAAAAATGAGTGATTTCGGGATTACAAAAGAATATCTGAAAAGCTGTCCTGAACGTACCCGTAAAGTTATGGGCGGTGACATTTCCGCAGACCCTGCTGAATTATCTGATATGGATATGCTGGAAATTTATCTACAATCTTATAAATAAACAATTTATAAATCATAGAAACAACTAAAAATGAAAAAGTTAATTTATCTCTTGTCAGTAATTTTACTGACTATCAGTTACAATGTTCAAGCACAGAGCAATCAAGTACATGACGGTCATGTACATTCAAAAGGTTTTGTAGCAATGAATAAAAACGGGGTGTTTACACCGTATGAATTTGAAAGAAAAGCTATTGGTGACAATGATGTGTTGATTGAAATCATGTATTCAGGTATCTGTCACAGCGATATTCATCAGTCACGTGATGAATGGGGCGGTTCAATTTTCCCTATGGTTCCCGGACATGAAATAGCAGGGAAGATTACCCAAGTAGGAAAGAACGTAACTAACTTTAAAGTAGGAGATTACGCTGGTGTCGGTTGTATGGTAAACTCCTGTGGAATTTGCGAACATTGCAAAAAAGGCGAAGAACAGTACTGCGATAATAACAAAACCGTTTATACCTATAATTCAAGGGATTTTGATGGAGACCCCACAATGGGTGGTTATTCCAACAATATTGTTGTCAGCGAGCACTTTGCACTCAAAATACCGCAAGGTGCAGATATGAAACGTATTGCACCATTGCTTTGTGCAGGAGCGACCACTTATTCACCACTGAAATTCACACATGTAGGCAAGGGTGATAAGATTGCTATTGCCGGATTTGGCGGATTGGGACATATAGCTGTACAATATGCAGTTTCCTTTGGTGCAGAAGTAACCGTATTTGATGTATCAGAAGATAAACGTAATGATGCTTTACGTATGGGGGCAGTCAAATTTGTGAATGTAACTAATCCGGACGAACTTAAAGGCTTGGATAATTCATTTTGTGTAATCATCAGTACAATTCCAACTAATTTTAATGTAGAACAATATGTACGGATGCTTAAAATTGATGGAGAAATGGTTCTGATTGGAATGCCCGCCGCTGATAAAATTCCATCTGTTAATACCGGGGCACTCGCAGGTCGCCGCAAAATATACGGAACTTTGATTGCAGGTATTCCTGAAACACAAGAAATGTTGAATTATTCTGTTACACATAATATTTACCCTGAAATAGAAATGATTGAAGCAAATGCAGATGCAATAAATCAAGCATATCAATCCGTATTAGATGGGAAAGTAAAATTCAGATATGTAATAAATATGGAAACTTTAAAATAAATCGCCTCCCGATAAAATAAACGATTCCGGGTAAAGGTTTTTTAAGGGCTAAATGATACCCAGTAGGGCAGGCATAAGGAAATTTGTCCGGCTTTGCCTGCCTATCTCACGGGTTTAAAGATACAATATATTTGAATTGCTCAAATGCCTGAATATAAATGTTTTATCTTAGATGCAAGGTGCAAGTATATATCTATATATAGCTTGCACCTTGCACTTATCCGAAAAAATATGCCGTAAAATTTGGCTATTAAAAATACTGTTCGTAGTTTTGCGAACAACAAATAAGAAAGGAGAATTGAAGTGAAAGAGAAACAGTACACAACAGAGCAGGAACAGATTGCTCGTTTTGCCAAAGCAATGGGGCATCCGGCACGGATGGCTATTCTTACTTTTTTGGCAAAACAAGATAGTTGTTTCTTCGGTGATATTCACGAAGAACTGCCTATCGCTAAAGCAACCGTTTCGCAGCATTTGAAAGAACTAAAAGAAGCTGGCTTAATTCAGGGCGAAATAGAAACGCCAAAAGTACGGTATTGTATAAACCGGGAAAACTGGGAACTTGCCCGAAAGTTATTTGCTGCTTTTTTAGGGGACTGCAAGTGTAAAGGTACATCGTGCTGTGAATAGCAGTACCTTTTTTTTGAAATAATTGTTCGTAGTTCTACGAATTACGATTGTTATATTAACTTTAAAGTAGAATGAAAGATGGAAATTAAAGTATTGGGAACAGGGTGTTCAAGCTGTAAAGCATTGTACGAAACCACCAAACAAGCTATTTTAGAATTAGGCTGCGATGCAACACTTATCAAAGAGGAAGATTTATTGAAAATCATGGAGTATAATATTTTAGGACTTCCGGCTTTGGTGATTGACGAGAAAGTCGTATCAGCCGGGAAAAAGTTATCCCTTGCAGAGGTAAAAGAGTTGATAACCAAATAAAAATGAACTATGAGAAAATTATTTTATCTACTGATTGCAACGCTGGTCTTAGTTTCCTGTGGAAATAGTTCAAAGAAAAAAGCCGGAGAAAAACAAGCGGAAGAAATACAGTCTAACCGCGTAGAGGTTCTTTATTTTCATGGAGCGCAACGGTGTATCACTTGCCGGGCGATAGAAGCAAATACAGTCGCCCTTTTGGATAGCCTTTATTCAAAAGAAAAAGCAGACGGTAAAATTATCTACAAAGTGATAGATATTTCAAAGAAAGAAAATGAAGCGATTGCAGACAAGTACGAAGTTACATGGTCGTCTTTGTTTGTAAACGGCTGGAAAGACGGTAAAAAGAATGTAAATAACATGACCGAGTTTAGTTTTTCCAATGCGAAAAATGCACCGGACAAGTTTAAAGAGGGAATTAAAAGCAAGATTGACGAATTGTTAAAACAGTTGTAA